>Ga0247610_10000065_pt1 | contig 165364 bp, 147 predicted proteins | sample 174DNAGHGhighgp2_FD_193483 | JGI IMG/M metagenome (GOLD analysis project Ga0247610, IMG submission 193483) | Sheep rumen microbial communities from Palmerston North, Manawatu-Wanganui, New Zealand - 1742 DNA GHGhigh gp2 | ecosystem: Host-associated > Mammals > Digestive system > Stomach >... | reverse complement strand
ATTGTCAGCGCGTGTACTCGTTTGACGCTGATCGTTACACCCGTACCGGCGAACCGACGACCAAAGAGCTGAACGCTCGCACCCGTTTCTCAACTGTGCAGGCAGCGGTGAACACCCGCGCAAAGAACCTCTCTACCTTGGCGCAAGACCAAGCAGCGTTCATCGCGCAGAAAGACGTTGCCGGAGGTTGCAAGACCTTCAAGGCTTGGCTCTGGAAAGTCGAGGGAGAAGCGTATGACGAGGCTCTGAATGGCTAATGGTGCTAATGGTGAAATGGTGAATGTTTAACGAAGGAAAAATCGCTCCAATCGAGCGATTTTTCTGTCTTTTTGCTTATTCTTTCGAATTTCGACTAAAAAATTTGCATGCATCCTCCTTAAACTCGGTTTGCCTGCGTATCTAATTATCACCTGTATATCCGCCATAGTACTTTACGGCAACTCCGGGTGATAGATGATCGGACCTTGCTGCTTGTGATGATGCAGAAACATGGTCATATAGACCGGAGCATATAGCACATATCCCTTTACCGATATGTTCTCATTACTGAGTACGACAGCGCGACGAATCCCGTACTCTGCATTCGTTAGCAGGTTATTCAGCGCTACGCACGAGGCGCATCAAGGGGATTTGTATTTCTTGCCGGCAGGTCGTCTCCATGCCATCGGAGCGGGTAACTTCCTTGTGGAGATCCAAGAGTCTTCGGATGTCACGTATCGCGTTCTTTTTTACAACTCTATCGCGGCACATTTGTACGCGAGATACGATTTCTCTTCGTCGCTGAGCAACGGAGAGATTTCTTTATACACACGCACGTGGTAAGCGTTGAGCCAGTCGATTTCGTCTTCGGTCATCAGACTCATCTCGATCAGCGAAGTGTCATAGAAGCAGAGCGTCAGGGTTTCGAAAGTGAGCCACTCATCTTCGGTGGTGGTAGCCTTGGTCTGTTTCGCCGGAATGACGGTGATCAGGTTCTCCGTACGAATACCCCATTTATCGGTGCGGTAGATACCCGGTTCGTCGGAGATGATATGACCTACTTCGAGGGCAGTGGGGTTATTGTCCGTACGCACGTTCTGCGGTCCTTCGTGGCAACCCAAGAAATGGCCGACACCGTGACCCGTACCGTGCCCGTAGGTGATACCCGCTTCCCACATGTATTGTTTGGCAAGTGCATCGAGTTGGTTACCGCGTGTCCCTCTCGGGAAACGGGTTCGCTGCAAAGCGATATGTCCTTTAAGGACATAGGTGTAGTCCAGTTTAGCCTGTTGCGGAATACGTCCTCCGAGCCAAACGGTACGGGTGATATCGGTGGTACCATCGAGGTACTGACCACCCGAATCCAACAGGAGCATGCCTTCCGGTTTGACTACTGCACAATTCTCAGGCGTAGCCGCATAATGGACGATTGCTCCGTTTCCTTGATAACCGGCGATGGTACCGAAGGACTCATCGGTGAAGTTCTCACCCATCGCCCGGAACTCATGCAGTTTGTCCGCAAGGGTACACTCCGTTTGGGTCTTACCGTCCGCAAAAGCTTCCTCTTCAAGCCATTTGAAGAAACGGGTGAGAGCGACGGCGTCTTGCCGCATGGCGATACGTTCGCCTTCCAGTTCAACGGCATTCTTCTTGGCTTTGTCAATGAGAATCGGGGACTTCGTATTGATCTTCAGACATCCTTCTGGAATGGCTTCATACAACGCCTCATTCACCCGTGCGCCGTCGTATAAGATGGCACCGCTGAGACCCTTGATGTAGTCAAAGACTGCCTCGTAGGGTTGAATGTCTATGTTGTTGAAATCCAAGTAGTTCTGCGCCGGAGCGTCCACTTTGTTTGCATCTACGAACAGGGTGCATTTATCGGCTTCCAGCACGACGTAGGAGATAACCACCGGGTTATACTCCACATCTTTTCCCCGGATGTTGAGTAACCAAGCGATTTCGTCCAAAGCGCTGACGATAAGAGCATACTTTCCACTTTCCACTTTCCACTTTCCACTAATCAAAGCACGCATCCTTGCGAGCTTTGATTCAACCGTCTCACCGGCAAAGTCAGCAGAGTAGGGATATAGTTTGTCTTGCGGGATAGCGGGACGACCTTCGGTCCAAATCGGTTTGATTAAATTGAAAGATGAAAGTTGAAAATTGAAAGACTCCAATTTCTCTTTCCATTCCTGATAGTCGTTGACGGAAAACATTTCCGGATTAACGCCCACAACAAACCTTTCTCCTTTCACTTTTAATTTTTCACCTTCTTCACAAAGCCAATCGATAATCTTGGGACAATCGACATCCGATTCCCGCATGAGTTCGATGGTGGAATCTTTGAGTTCGATTCCTGCCTGCAGGTAATAACGACTGTCGGTCCACAGCAGGGCACGGTCCAAGGTGATGACCATCGTGCCGGACTCGCCGTTGAAGCCCGAGATCCACTGCATTTCAAACCAATGCGAAGCCATATATTCACTGGCGTGCGGGTCATTGCCGGGTACTACATACGCCGCCAATCCTGCTTCACGCATCTCCTGCCGCAATGCGGCCAAACGCTCTACTACTTTCATAAAAATCGAATTTTACGCTGCAAAGGTAATACATTTTTTTGAAATCTGCAAGAAAAATTTGCATATGTGCAATTTTTTTTGTACCTTTGCGCGATTTTTTGATACTATGGACGAAAACGGGCTCATATTTAGATGTTTTGCCAGCGGTAGTAGCGGTAACTGCTATTACTTAGGTACGCGTCGTCGGGGAATACTCATCGACGCGGGCATCTCTGCGCGCCAGATACAGAAGTGTCTGCGTGAGATGGGGCTTGATTTTCCACAGATCATGGGTGTCTTGGTGACGCACGATCATGCGGATCATATTCGTGCGGTGGGTACGCTTGGTGAGCGCGTTCATCTGCCTATCTACACCACGGCGGAGATCCATGAGGGTATTGATCGCAACTACGGTGTGCGGGAGAAATTACGTACCAGTCGCCGTTATTTTGAACGGGGAGTAGAGTGGGAGTTGTTCGGCATGCGAATCAATACCTTCCATATCGAGCATGACTCGACCGACTGCCTGGGGTACTGCATCGACTATCGGGATCAGCGTTTTGTGCTGATGACCGACTGCGGTTCGGTGAATGGGCAGATGGAGGAATATATCCGTACGGCGAACCATCTGGTGATAGAGGCGAACCACGATGAACATATGCTCCTCAATGGTCCGTACCCGACGTATCTCAAAGAGCGTATCTTGAGCCCGAGAGGACATCAGTCCAACGATGTGTGCGGAGAGTTACTGGAGCGGAACTGGCATCCGGATCTGCGTAATGTGTGGCTCTGTCACCTATCGTTGGAGAACAACGACCCGGAGGTGGCGTATAACACGGTCGCTTCGTATCTGGAAGAAATAGATATCATCCCCGGACAGGAGATTTTCCTGAAGGCACTGGAGCGAACAACACCGAGTCCCGTATATGAATTGAATAATAAAATGATTACAGCGTAAAATGGAAAGACTTGTAATTATTCCTACGTATAACGAAAAAGAGAATATCGAAGCCATCATCACGGCGGTGATGGAGTTACCTTTGGGGTTCAATGTGCTGGTCATCGATGACGGTTCGCCCGACGGTACGGCTGCTATCGTGAAGAGCCTCATGGCCGGTAAATTCAAAGGACGTTTGCATCTGGTAGAGCGTTCCGGTAAACTGGGACTCGGCACCGCTTATATCACCGGTTTCAAATGGGCAATCGAGCACAAAGCCGATTATATCTTCGAGATGGATGCGGATTTCAGTCATAACCCGCAGGACCTGCTTAAATTGTACGACGCTTGTGCCAACCAAGGCGCAGACCTGGCTATCGGTAGCCGATATATCACCGGAGTGAACGTGGTTAACTGGCCGATGGGACGCGTGCTGATGAGTTATTTTGCTTCCAAATATGTACGCACGGTGTTGGGTGTGAAGATCAAAGATACCACAGCCGGCTTCGTTTGCTACAAACGCCATCTGTTGGAGACCATCGAACTCGATAAGATTCGCTTCAAAGGTTACGCTTTCCAGATAGAGATGAAGTACACGGCATATAAATGCGGAGCGAAGATCATCGAGGTACCGATTGTCTTCGTGAACCGTGTACTAGGCACGTCCAAGATGAGCGGCGGTATCTTCTCCGAAGCGTTGTTAGGCGTGATCCGTCTGAAAATTAGTAGCTGGTTCAGAAAATATCCTAAGTTGTAGAACACAGAGCACAGAATACAGAACACAGACTGATTATGAATTCGTTAGAACAAAATATCTTTATTTTGGCGAAATCGGCAGTGAAGGCGTTGTATAACGTGGAAGCCGAAGACAGCCAGATACAAATCCAAAAGACTCGTCCTGAGTTTGAGGGAAACATCACCATCGTGGTCTTCCCCTTCGTCAAACTGGCCCGCAAAGCTCCGGCACAAGTGGCATCTGAAATGGGTGAATGGTTAATGGTGAATGGTGAAGGGTTGATTGCCAAATACAACGCGGTACAAGGCTTCCTGAACCTAGTTATTGACGATGCTTTCTGGGTAAAACAACTCGAAGCCATCGATGCAGAGGCTAACTATGGTCAGCAGCCGAATCGTGACAAGCTCATGATGGTGGAATATAGTTCGCCGAACACCAACAAACCCCTTCACCTCGGTCATGTACGTAATAACCTGCTCGGTTATTCGATTGCGAAGATCCAAGAGGCGAACGGATGGAAGGTGGTCAAGACCAACATCGTCAACGATCGCGGTATCCACATCTGCAAATCGATGTTGGCATGGTTGAAGTTCGGTAATGGCGAGACACCGGAGACCAGCGGAAAGAAAGGTGACCACCTCATCGGTGATTACTACGTTCGTTTTGACAAAGAGTACAAAGCGCAGATAGCGGAACTCATGGCGAAGGGGCTTGATGAAGAGACCGCGAAGAAGGAAGCGCCGCTGATGCTTGAAGCACAGGAGATGCTCCGCAAATGGGAAGCGAACGATCCGGAGATCCGTGCCCTTTGGGCGAAGATGAACGAGTGGGTCTATGCCGGATTTGACGAGACCTACCAACGTATGGGTGTGTCGTTCGATAAGATCTACTACGAGTCCAATACCTACCTTGAGGGCAAGTCCGAAGTGGAGAAAGGTCTGGCTGCCGGTCAGTTCTACCGCCGTGAAGACGGTTCGGTTTGGGCAGACCTTACCAAAGACGGACTCGACGAGAAACTGTTGCTGCGTTCCGATGGTACATCGGTTTATATGACCCAGGATATCGGAACCGCCAAACTGCGTTTCCAAGATTTCCCCATTGACAAGATGGTCTATGTGGTCGGCAACGAACAGGAGTACCATTTCAAAGTGCTGTCTATCTTATTGGACCGTCTCGGATTCCCCTTCGGTAAGGAACTCGTTCATTTCTCATACGGAATGGTCGAACTGCCGAACGGAAAGATGAAGAGTCGTGAAGGAACAGTAGTCGATGCCGATGACCTGATGGATAAGATGGTGGAAGATGCCAAGGAGATATCCAAAGACAAGGTAAACACGCTGCAAGGTATTACTGAAGACGAGGCCGACGAAATCGCTCGTAAGGTAGGCTTAGGAGCATTGAAATACTTCATCTTGAAGGTCGATCCGCGTAAAAATATGCTCTTCAACCCGGCTGAGTCTATCGATTTCAATGGTAACACCGGTCCGTTCATCCAATATACCTTTGCGCGTATCCAGAGTGTTTTGCGCAAAGCGGATCCTCGAGATCTCGAGGTCTCGAAATCTCGAAGCCTCGAAGAGAAAGAGTTGGCCCTCATCCAGCGCTTGTGCGAGTATCCTGCAGTGGTGCGTAATGCGGGCGATAATTTCTCACCGGCGGTGATCTGTAACTACGCGTACGACCTGGCATGCGACTTCAACTCGTTCTACCATGATCTGAGTATCTTGAACGAACCCGATGCCGCCAAACGTTCGTTACGACTTCTGTTAGCGAAGAACGTAGCGAAAGTGCTGCAGTCGGCAATGAGTCTTTTAGGAATCGAGATGCCGGAACGGATGTAACAAAAAAAAAGAGCGCCAACGCGCTCCTTTTTTTTAGTTCCGGAATTGCAGTTCTCCGTCTTTGAGTTCCACAATAACGGGTTTAGACGAATCAACTTTACCGCCGATGATCTGCTTGGACAGTTCATTGAGGACGAGTCGTTGCAATGCCCGCTTGACAGGTCGTGCACCGAACTGCGGATCGTATCCTTCTTTGGCGATATAGCGTATCGCATCGTCCGTCACACGCAGGTCGATACCTTGATCCTCCAGCATCTTATGGATGCGGCTTACTTGCAAACCGACTACTGCTTTGATATCGTCTTCCGTTAACTCGGTAAAATGAATGATTTCATCGATACGGTTGATGAACTCGGGACGAACGGATGCCCTTAATTGCTCTTCCGTGAGGTTGGAGGTCATGATGATCAAGGTGTTCTTGAAGTTAACGACACGACCTTTGTTATCCGTCAAACGACCGTCATCGAGCACCTGCAGCAGGACGTTGAACACATCCGGATGGGCTTTTTCTATCTCATCGAAGAGGACGACAGAGTAGGGTTTGCGTCGGATGGCTTCGGTCAATTGACCACCCTCATCGTATCCTACGTATCCCGGAGGGGCACCGATAAGTCGAGTGGCACTGAACTTCTCCTGGTACTCACTCATATCGATACGGGTCATCATATTTTCGTCATCGAACAGATAATCTGCCAAGGCTTTTGCCAACTCGGTCTTACCGACACCCGTGGTGCCTAAGAAGATGAAACTGCCGATAGGTCGTTTGGGATCCTGGAGTCCTGCACGGCTTCGACGGATCGCGTCACTGACAGCTTCGATAGCCTGGTTCTGACCGATGACACGTTTGTGCAATTCTTCCTCCAGATGGAGTAACTTGTCCCGCTCCGATTGCATCATCTTTGCTACCGGAATACCGGTCCAACGGGCTACTACTTCTGCGATATCGTCTTCATCGACTTCCTCTTTGATCAATGTCTCGTCACTGATAGCGTGCAGGGAGTCTTGGGCAGACTTGATATTCGTCTCGGCTGCAGGAATCTGACTATACCGTATCTCTGCCACCTTACCGTAGTCGCCTTCGCGTTCCGCCACTTCGGCTTGGTGCTTGAGGGTCTCGATACGCGCTTTCTCATTCTGGATAGTGGCTACGTAGCCTTTCTCTTTATTCCAGCGATTATTTAACTCTTCACTCTTAGCTTTTAGCTCTGAAAGTTGTTGCTCAATAACTTTCAGTTTCGCATCGTCTTTGTCTCGTTTGATCGCTTCGCGTTCGATCTCCAATTGTTTGATCTGACGGTCGAGCGTATCGATCTCTTCGGGTTTACTGTCCACTTCAAGACGCAGTTTGGCTGCGGATTCATCAATGAGATCGATGGCTTTATCCGGAAGGAACCGATCGGTGATGTACCGAGCGCTCAAGGTGACAGCCGCAATGATTGCATCATCTTTGATACGCACCTTGTGGTGAGTCTCATAGCGTTCTTTCAAACCACGCAGGATAGAAATCGTGGCAGCTTCATCCGGTTCATCGACCATGACTTTTTGGAAACGCCGCTCCAGTGCCTTGTCGGTTTCGAAGTATTTCTGATATTCGTCCAGTGTAGTGGCACCGATGGCACGCAGGTCACCTCTTGCCAATGCCGGTTTTAATATGTTAGCGGCATCCATTGCACCGCTTGATTTACCGGCACCAACCAGCGTATGGATCTCGTCGATAAAGAGGATTATCTCGCCGGATGCAGCTACTACTTCGTTCACAACCCCTTTGAGTCGCTCTTCGAACTCGCCTTGGTACTTGGCACCCGCAATAAGGGCTCCCATATCGAGGGAGTAGATCTGTTTCTTCTTCAGGTTCTCCGGTACGTCACCTCGCACGATACGATGGGCGAGACCTTCGGCGATCGCCGTCTTACCTACACCCGGTTCGCCAATGAGAATCGGGTTGTTCTTGGTACGCCGACTCAATATCTGCAGGACACGACGTATCTCATCATCTCTACCGATGACGGGATCTAACTTGCCCTCCCGAGCACGCTCGCAGAGGTTAATAGCAAACTTCTGTAAGTTTTCGTTGGAATTGTTTTGATTCGTTGCATTCATAGTTATGTGTGTTTTAGTTAATCATTCTAACCAAACTCACACAAACTATGTTCCAAAGGCACTTAGACTGCCAAAATGGCAGATTCTTTTATCCACTCTAACAGTTCCGCCATCGAATGGAAGATACGGTCGGCCTTTTCGGCAGCCAGTTCTTCATCGGGAAGAGGACCCGTATTGACAGCGCAGCAGAAGAGTCCGGCGGCTTTGGCAGCCCGTACACCCAGCGGAGCATTCTCTACCACCATACATTCTTCTTTCTTGAAACCGCTTCGCTCCCATGCTTTGAGGTAAGGTTCGGGATCGGGTTTGCCGTGTTTGACATCAAAAGAAGTGATGATAGCTGTGAACGCATTATCGAACACATCGTTCAGTGCATTGAAGAGGTCGGGTTGACCGGAACCCGTAACAACCCAACATTGGATATCGTTGGCGCGTAGATACTTCAGTACCTTGTCCACATCAGGAATAATTCCCGGGAAACCACCGGTCATTTGAGTAAAGCGAGAGGACTTGTCTTTGTAGATAGCGGCCACCAGTTCAGGGCTGGCTTCGACACCGAAGATCCGTTGGTGCAGTTCCTGAATGACACCGGTACTGGTTCGTCCTTCATTACGGTAACACTCCATCTCCGTGTAGGGAAGACCATGTTTGGTCATCGCCCATGCCCAGGATGCGGCATGATACGGCATTGAGTTATAGAGAACGCCATCCTGGTCAAAAAAGACGGCTTTAATAGACCGTCCTACGGACTGACAGACCGTTTCACTGACAGACCGTTTCACTGACAGACCGTCCTTTGGACTGAAAGACCGTTCTCCGAAAATACGACTTCCTATCCGAACCATATTACTTCCGTATTCGATAGCAATCGGATAGTCATCGCTCATGCCCATGGAGAGAATCGGATTATTCAGAATATTCAGATTTTTCAGACAACGCTTTGCTTCCTGAAAACACCTTCTGATCTCCCCCTCGTCTTCCGTATTGGTAGCCATGGTCATCAGACCACAAACACGGATATTGGATAAATTGGAAATCTGAAATTTGAGATTTGAAATTTCCGAAGGGGTAAACCCTGTTTTCGTTTCCTCTTTGGCAACATGCACTTCCAGTAATACATCCTGCACGATGCCTAATTTGGCTGCCTCGTCGTTGATAGTACGCAGTAAGTGTTCGGAATCGACGGATTGAATGAGGTAGGGACGCAGTTTGAGGATGTCCCGCACTTTATTCGTTTGCAGATGACCGATAAAATGCCAATGGATATCGTTCGGCAGTTGAGTCACTTTCTGTTTCAATTCCTGCACACGGCTCTCTCCGAAATGTCGTTCTCCCGCTTCATAGGCTGCACGGATGGCTTCGACGGGTTGGTACTTACTCACGCACACGAGCGTGACGCCTGCAGGTATCTGTGCGCGCACGTTCCTTATTTGTTCTGCGATTCCTTCCATTGGATATAGGGCGTGATATAACGGTCTTTCTTTTCCGGATATACAGTATCTATGGCTACCATGATACCGGTCTCATAGACATTTGCCAACTCGTCGTTGACGGCATTTCCGAAGAATAGCAAGTCGTTCGTCAGGTTGAGATAGGCTGAGAACATAGGCGGGATGACCGTTCCTTGTTCCCGTACGGCATGTTGGAGAATGTGATAGTTCTCCTGTTTGTCTTCTCCTGTAAAAGGATCAGCGGTTAGCGGGTTAGAGAGGAACGGTTTATAGGGTTCGAACAGTCCTTCTTCTCCTTTATGATAACGGTTGAGGTAGGCATAAATCAACTCTCTTGCCGTCGTGTTGTAGTCAGGATAGATAGTTACTTTACCAATCATCCAGCGTAACTCAGGATGGTTATACAGTACCGCTCCGATGCCGTCCCATATATTATCCAAAGCGAAGAGCGCTTTGACACCCATCTCCCGTTGTTGGTACATCGGTTGTACGAATGCTCGCCCGAACTCGATGGTATGGGGTAGATAATCCCGAATGAACCGCTCGGAGTAATGGAAGAGGTGGGCTGAGGTGATGAAGGGTTGTCCGTCCCGTATCTCAGCCTCAGAACAGCATAGGTAGCGATATCCGCCTACTATCTGTCGGTGCTCCGGATCCCACACAATGAGTTGATGGTAGGGTTTCTCCATTGTGTCCATCTCGTCAATGTCCATCTCATTACCGGTAGCACCTCCTCCGTCACGATAACTAATCTCACGAAGACGTGCTATCTCCCGCATCACGTTCGGACATTCGTGTGCAGTGATGTCATAAATCAGGTTATCCGCTTTGTTCGAAGGGCGTAACAGATGGCCTTCCAATTCACGAACCAGCAGTTCGGTTTCAACAGGAAGAATAATCGGTTTCATTTATGATTGATAATTGTATATATGTGTTTTAACGATTTGTGCCCACTCTTTAGGCGTATGCGAGTTATCAAAAGCGGTGTAGGGGATAGGTGGCAACACGTGCACTTTAAAGTGCTTGCCATGCGCACCGTACATCTCGTCCACCAAGTATAACATTTCGATGTTCAGTTTGATATGGAGCAGTTTACGGATATACGCCAAGGCGTAGAAGAACCGACTGTTACGTCCTTCAAAATAGATAGGCACCACATCACGTTGGTATTCTTTGGCACGCTGCACAAAGTTTTTCTGCCACTCCAGATCACGTATCTGCCATTTGCCGTCGATGCGTTGTAAACGACTGCAAGCACCTGCAGGAAAGGTCATTACGTCCACATTCGATTCCCACATGCGTTGCTGTTCCGCTGCCTGCTCTTTGCTTAACCGTCCCACTTTATTGACCGGTGCCCAAAGTCCGGCTAATGGTTCCATATTCATCAGCAGGTCATTAACGATGACCTTTAACTTTCGACTTTCGTCTTTCGACTGTCGACTCTCATGGATTATCTGTGCGATGATCATGCCGTCGAGTCCGCCTAAGGGGTGGTTAGAGACGAAGATAACCGGTCGGTCACCGGTAGGAATGTTTTCCGTTCCGTCAATAGAGGCGGAGCAACCCAATTCTTCGCTAACCGTCAGGCGAATGAACTCATAGTCACGTGCATCCGGATGACGACGCAGGAAGGCGTTCATCTGTTTGACATGCGTGATGCGCTCCAGATACCGAATCAGGCAGTTCGGTACATGTGCCTTAGGCGCTTTGCTTTTCAGGATCGCCCGTATGTCAAACTGAATCGGCATTACTGAACGGCGTGTAAGATATCTACGATCGGAGTCTTGGCGATGGAGATGAGTTCGCAGTCATAGGACTTAAGGGCCTGCTTGAGGGCAAAGACCGCATCATCCAGCATGTTGGCTTGCACCAACATCGATACGTTCTTACGGGTCTCTTTCTCTCCGTCAATAGTGATCATCTCTACGCGTGCTTTATACCAGTACGCACCGTCTTTATTCGGGAAGACCTCAAAATACTGACTACGTTTGCAGTTCTGTACTTCGCATTCGCCGAAGATGAACGGTTTGATCTCGTCCATCAAGCAATTCTCTGCGTCGGCAAAACTGACGGCACCGTCAATGAGGTAGATCTCTTTCACCTTACCCGGGTTGTCTTCACCTGTCTGACGGTCATAATGTACTTTAATCTCGTGAAAAATCATATTATTTACTATTTACCATTTACTATGTACCATTTAATCAAATATCAAATTGATGATGTCTGTTGCATCCAGCGTACCTTGGGGCATGGTGCGGAGCGTACCGCTCCAGAAGAGGACGGGTGCTACAGGGTTTTCGTCCACCACATGATCCAATGCTTGTTTCTCATTGAGCATCAACTGCCAACCGGGTTGCAGCATGAAGACCACATCGCCGGTATGTTTCTTACACAACCCGTTGCGCAGCATCGGGTAATGAACCGCTTCGTAGTTCGGCATAGCGACTTGTACCCCTTCAAAATCCATTAGGAAATCAGCGACCTGTCGTTGCATCGTCTCCAAGTTAAGACCTTTCTGTTCGATCAGGGAGCGGTTGAGATAGATCGACTGTCCGTACGCGCCATCTACCCATCGTTCGTGCCCGTACAGCGCCATCAAATAGGTTCCGGTTAGTGCGGACGCTCGGTCGATATTAAACTGCTGAACCGGCAGATGGAGCTCATTGAGTACCTGCGGGTCGGTACCTAAGACGGGTCGGCCTACCACTAAGATCTGGTAGTTCATCTTACCTATCCGGCGGTCGAGTTGTTCCATCAGGTAACCTAAGTCTTGGTTGAGACGGATGTACATATCTTCCTGTTCCGCCGAGGTGATCCGGTCGGACGTCGCTTTCGGACTAAGGGTGTTGAGGTGCAGCATCAACATGTCCGGCGTCTTGTCGGTTCCCATTTTCTCTGCCTGTTGAATTGCCAATGCCAGTTCGATAACCAGCGTGTTGGCTTCCGGTGCATAGGGAAGTACCTCTTTCACTTCGTACGCAAAACCTTTCTTGCGTTCCTGCGCCGTAGGGGTCATATAGGTGGGGATGTCCAGCCGCGGTGTCCATTGACGAGCCGCCAGAGTAGGGATCCGTCCGCTCTTGTTCTGCTCGAAAGCAGCGGAAGGTAATCCTTCGGTGTAGGCAGCGGTAGCTACCCATTCTTGGCTCTTACTGTCTAACCAACAGCAGGCATTGGCGGCATGACCGGCTAAGAGCACGGTTGTCTCCGCTTGTAACCCGATAGCGTAGATCTTCGCCTCCGGATAAAGGATACGCATACGGTCCGTCATCGTTTGGGCAAGGAGCGCTTTTGGGGACAGATGCAGGTCCGTTCCGATACCGTGAGCCGTTTCGTCCGCCAACATCGGATAGACTTTACGTTCCCGTCGCATGAAATAACGGTCCATGGTATAACCATGCCGATCCGGAGTCGTACCGGTGACAAGGGTCGCCGTGGTCTCGTTACCTCCATAGACAAGATGGGGGAAGGCTACACTGGTCTGAAAAGCTTCTTCGCTTAAGGTACGTAAACCGCCCGGTAACCAGTACAGACGCAGCGTGGAGAGGTTTTCCGTCGTCAAACCGTCCACTACTGCCACTACCGTCAGACGGGGTGCTGCTTGCAGGCTGAGCGCACATAAACAAGCGATTAACGTATAATATAAACAAGTCTTGCGCATAGATGTATTGCAGGAATAATCAATAGTCTCCAACCGAAGCCAACTAAAGGATGGCTTGAGAAGAATGTAAGGAATGTAACAATAACGAGCAACCCGACATAAAGAATAGCCGGCACGATCTCTACCCATTTGGAGCGTTTACCCCGACTGCGGTCGTAGAGACTCACCCATGCTACAAACAGGAAATAGAAGACGAGACCGGCGTACCAGGTCTTATACCAAGGAACGGGTTGTATCTCAAAAGCGGCTATCTGTTCGCTGCTTACCAGCGTTCCGTTTGCCGTGCGGGCTTGACTGAAGTAGAACATCAACTCTTCCGGTAGGAACAGACGCTCTTCGCCGTGCATCGGTCGGTCGGCTTTAGGACCAAAGAGCAGGTTGATACCGAAGTCTGCCCATGATCCTTTTGGCGTATAGTGCTGGATAAAACGACGGTACGTCATGCCTTCTGCCCCTTGGTAGTCCGACCGGATCCCATTCTCGTTGTCGATACTGAAGATACTGTTGATCATGTTGTACGGACGAGTGGCGCAGTTGTCAAACACGAAGTTATACAGGTACTGCCGCTTCTCCGGTTGGTAATTTGTAACGAGTGCTTCGTATAATTCATTTCGTTGCTCCGGGGTGAGGTTAAGGACCTGTTCATAAACAGGGCGGTTTGTCTGCTCATATTCGTGCATAAACCACCAATAGGGCGTCACACCTAACTCGTACCATGTTTCTCCTTTGATGAATTTCCAGTAGAAATGGTCTGTGTTAAAATTGAAGATGCCGTAGTTGAACACCAGGTCCATCTCCAGTTCGGGATCGCATACCCGTATGCCCGTATGACCAAAATGTTCGTATAAAGCTTCCCCCGGAGCGCAGGTGAGCAGTGACACACGTGCCTGGTCGCTCAGCGTTCGAGCGAAAGAGACTGCACTAACCAGCAGGCAGATGAGTAATCCAAATAGATGTTTTTTATATCCCATAACAAATGAAATAATAAGGAGTAAATGTAGAAATAAGTCCCAGTAACCAACCGGCGCATACCTGTGCGCCTGTATGGGCGTTGACGTATAAGCGCGCGTACATCACGACCAAGGCGACACCGATCCATGTGCAGATAGTTGCCCAAGTAGGGATGCCGCCTATCCCTAAGCAATAACTCATCAAGCCGCCAAACAAACCGCCTATGCCGGTCATATGGGCACTGATCTTCCACCACCTGTTGATGATAGCCACCAAACCGATGGCGATGGTGGCGCCTACGGTAACCATTCCGATGTAAGGGGGCACCTTCAGTACCGATACCATCAGATACGACCAGAAAGCAAACCCCAAGGCGGTATATACATACGGCATCGTACGTTCACGAGGGTTATCGATTTGCAGGTTCGTCACTTTTCCCCTTGCCATGCGAATACAGATGGCACCTAAGGGAACGAGACAGGTCAAGGACAGCGTTGTGAACAAAGTGACGATGACCCAGATGGCAGGTAAAGGACGAACATGTACGGAATACGCACGGCAGAAGAGAATCATGCCGTAGGTAGGAATAAACAGCGGATAGAAGATTATGCTGATATTCTTCGCTACTATGTCCAAGGTCTTGCTCATAGGGTCTTGCGCATGCGGGCAACGGGGATACCTAACTGATCCCTGTATTTGGCTACTGTTCGCCGGGCAATAGGGTAACCGTTCTCGCCTAAGACGGTGACTAACTGCTCGTCTGTAAGCGGATTCTGTTTGTCTTCGGCAGCTATCTGTTCCTGTAGAATCTTCTTGATCTCCCGTGTCGATACCTCATCGCCTTCTGCATTCGTCATACTCTCCGAGAAGAAATACTTCAAAGGATAGATACCGAAACGTGTCTGTACATACTTACTGTTGCTTACCCGGGAGATGGTGGACACGTCGTATCCGGTGCGGTCGGCGATGTCTTGCAGCACCATCGGTTTGAGACTGGTCTCTTCACCGTCCAGGAAGAAGTCATACTGGTATTTCAAAATCGCCGTCATCGTCTTCATCAGTGTCTCGTTGCGTTGCTTGATGGCATCGATGAAGAAACGGGCGGCGTCTAATTTCTGGCGGATGAACTGAGTAGCTTGACGGGTCTCTGCATTCTTCGGCATCTTGGAGTAGTCCTCCAGCATCTCGCTGTATTCCCGGCTGACGTGCAGTTCGGGTATGTCGCCCGTGTTCAGCACCACGAATAACTCGTCATCCCGCTCTTCGATGCTGAAGTCAGGGATGATGGTCTCCCGCTGGGACTCATAGACCGAACCGGTGAACGCATTGGCGGGTTTCTGATTCAGATGTACGATCTCCTGCACGGCGGCCTGAAAATCCTCTTCGGAACACCCGATACGTTGGATGATCTTATCAAAATGATGCTTGGAGAAAGCTTCAAAATGCTCTTGGAGAATCGTATGCGCCAAAGCGATGGACGGTGTCTGCGGTTCTTTGCGCTCCAACTGAGTCAACAAACACTCCTGCAGGTTAGCTGACGCGATACCGGGCGGGTCGAACTCCTTGATCTGCCGTACGATATCCGTCATCTCTTCGTCGGTGACGGAGATCTGCTCTTGGAACATCAGATCATCCACCAACTGCTCGATGCTGCGACGTAAGTAACCGTCATCGTCGATATTGCCCAAAACCCATTTGGCGATATGCCGTTGGGGCTTTGTCATATGGGTCAGATAGACTTGTGATTTGAGTTCTTCTATGAGACTGCTTCCTCCTATGATCGGTACTTCCCGACGGTCTTCGTCCACCGGGTTATACGCTTGTTGCAGCATGTAACTCGGCGTCTCATCATCCGATACGTACTGCTCGTAGTTGAAGTCTTCGTTCTGCAGCGGATCCCGTTGCCGGTCGTCGTTGTAACCGTCTTCCGGCATGTAGGCGTCATCGAACTCCTCTAATCCGTTCATCCCTTCATCCGTCAACCCTTCTTCCCGACCTTCTTCCAACGCAGGGTTCTCTTGCAGTTCTTCATTGATACGCTGCCCCAACTCGATAGAGGGGATCTCGAGCATACGAATGACCTGTATCTGCGTTGGCGATAACTTTGTGGTCTGTGTCAGGTTTTGTTGAAGTCCGACTTTTTGCATAATGATTATACCAGTTCTAATACGCTGGATGTGATAAATTGGAGTTGTTCATCATCCAACTCCGTGTGCATCGGTAAGGACAGCACGCAGGCGGCAAGACGTTCCGCTACCGGGAAATCGCCGTCTTTGTACCTCGGATCGAGGTAGGCTTTCTGTTGGTGCAGCGGAACGGGATAGTAGATCATAGCGGGTATGCCGCGTGCCGCCAGCCCTTCGCGTAAAGCATCTCGGTCCGCACCCACTACACGCAGGGTGTATTGATGGAAGACATGCGTCGAGTGGGCTTGCCGACCCGGTACCAGCAGTTTGTCGTTATCTTTGAACGCTTGGTCGTAGTAGGAAGCAGCACGTTGACGGGCAGCTATGTACTCGTTCAGATGCGGTAACTTGGCATCCAGCACGGCGGCTTGGATACTGTCGAGGCGACTGTTCACACCGATCATGTCGTGATGGTAACGAACGACCATGCCGTGGTTGGCGATGGCTCGCATCTTAGCCGCCAGTTCATCATCGTTGGTGAAGATGGCACCGCCGTCTCCGTAGCAACCTAAGTTCTTGGAGGGGAAGAAAGAGGTACAACCGATATGTCCGATGGTGCCTGCCTGTTTGGTGGTGCCGTCCGCAAAGGTGTATTGTGCACCGATTGCTTGACAAGCATCTTCCACGACATACAGATGATGCTCCTTCGCCAATGCCATGATAGCTTCCATATTGGCGCATTGCCCGAACAGATGGACGGGTACGATGGCTTTGGTGCGAGGGGTGATGGCACGGCGTACGGACTCGATATCCATGTTCATCGTCTCCCATTCGACATCTACCACCACCGGTGTCAGACCTAACAAAGCCACCACTTCGGCGGTGGCGATGAAGGTGAAAGTGGGGGTGATGACCTCGTCTCCGGGTTGGAGACCCAGCCCCATCAAGGCTATCTGTAGCGCATCGGTGCCGTTACCCACGTTGATCACATGCTTGGCTCCGGTATAGGCCTCTAAGTGTGCCTGAAAATCCGTAACTTTCTGCCCCTTCACAAACGATGCGGAGTCGATCACTTGTTGAATGCCCGCATCGATGTCCTGCTTGATCCGCTGATACTGCGCCTGCAGGTCAACCATTTGAATTTTTCTCATTGCTCCAATAGATATTCCACCGTTCCCGGATACACCCACGCAGAGGTGATATAGGGGTTAGTGAACGATAGGTCCACATCCAGTTTGTCGGTTCGTTCCGGCGAATAGGTACACAGTGCTTTGATGTCGGTCGCTTTCACTTGTGCGAAATGCGTCATGCCCATGCGGACACTGACCTCCACTTCTTGCGGAAAGAGATGAATACGGTACCCCTCGGGTACGTTGCTCACCTCGATAGGCAGCACAAATTTCTTTTCCGTAAACTGCTCCGGCACGATAAAGACAGAGACGCTGTCCTGCTCGAACCGGATCCCTTTGACAGGCGCCAAGGCGATACGCATCGTGACGGTATCGCTGATGTCCGTCAGTTCCGTATGCTCGGTATAGACGGTTTCGATGGCACGTAAACTATTCTCCGAACCGTAGATACGTATCTGCGTCTTGTCCAGACGGGGTTCGCGTACCAACTGATACCCGTTCGCCAGATGTACATCGCCGTCAAAAACAAGCGAAACGGACTTCTCCTGCTCCGTGAAATAGGAACAGCTGATCTCTTCTGGCGTGGCTTCAATCAGTTTGCTGGTACCTTGCAGAATACCGCTGATACTGCGTCTGAGGGCATCGGAAGGAATATGAATGGTACCTTTGTCGCCGTGGATATAGGACCGAAGGTCAATAGTGAGCGAGAGGGGATCCCGGTGGTAACTGTTCAAGCGTGCCCCGGCATCGCGTACCTCTATCATCACCTTGTCCGGCAGTCCTTCTTCTCCCAAGCCTATAGTACCGGGTTTACCCGTGTATTGGATATATACCGGCACCCGTGTGTTACGCACCGACTGCATCGCATGGCCGTACCACATGAGCGAGGCGAGGAAGAGGAATAGCAGGAACATGAAGATGTTCGCTCCGCCTATATGACCGAATAACTTGCGCATCGATTATTTCTTGTCAGCAGCTACTTCTGCATCCGAAGCGTCAGCGTAAACGCTCTCTTTGCTTACTTTGATGGTTACATCCTTGGCTATCGTGATGATGAAGGCACGCTCTTGTACCTCTTTGATCTCACCGAAGATACCGCCTGCGGTAACGACTTTGTCTCCTTTCTTCATTGATTCGCGTTGTTTCTGCAGCTCTTTCTGCTTCTTGCTTTGCGGACGAATCATGAAGAAATAGAAGACTACGAAGATCAGGATCATCATGATCCAGAACCCCCAACCGCTTCCTTGCTGGCCTGTCTTCTCTGCACCTTCGGTTACTACTTGAGCTACTTCAGCTCCACCTTCTGCTTGTAATAAAATAAGATCTAACATAATGTATAATTTTTAAATGTTTATTTCATCGCTTTAAAGAATGATCCGTCGTTGCGCATGTCGCGCAGGATCTCTGTCAAGATACCGTTGATGAACATGTAACTCTTGTCGCCCGAATACTCTTTGGCCAACTCGATATATTCGTTCATGGAAACGGTGATGGCGATTTCGTCGAAATGGAGGATCTCCGCCAAGGCGACCTCTACGATGACACGGTCCATGTAAGCGATACGGTCGGCGTCCCAGCCCTTGAGGTGCGTGTTGATCAACTGTTCGAATTCCTCGTGTCCCTCCAAGGCTTTGTCCAACAGATTCATGGCGAATTGCTCTTCCTCCAGATTGTCGAACATCTCCAACAGCGGTGTCTCCGGCGTACTGTCTTCGCGGAAGCGCTTGATGGTCTTGATCACATAACTGATGACGATATCGGCATCAACGGTCCAGTTCGACTTGTCCAATACTACTTCCATCTCGTCTAGGGCATCCTCCAACGCGGGGTTGGATGCCAACAGATGTTGGTAAATCTGCCGCCAGATGCGTTTGTCATCCTCGTAACTGCAAGAGGGGGCATCCATATAAGCGCGGTAGAAATCGCTCTCTATCAACTGGCGATACACCTCGCTGACCGCCGACATGCCGCTGTCCCACTCAAGGTGTTGCTCGGCGATACGGGCACGCAATGCGCGGTTATCGAAGATTTGCTGCGCCCAACGGTTCTGCACAAACCGTTTGTTCGGGGTCCAGTCCGCATGGGTGGCACGCGCACGCGCCGCTTGGTCCTCCAACTGTTGCTGCGCATACGCCGTCAGCACATTGGCAAAATCCAATAACACGAAATACAAATCATACGTGTCCGCAAAACTCTTCCTCAACTCCCGACGCGCCGTTCCGGCCATCTTGTCTCCATCTTTGTAGAACGCAAACAGGGTCTGTAACACCCGCGTTCTGACCATTGTCCTGTTGATCATTGTTCCTATTAAATAAATGTTCGCATGTGTACGCGCCAACGCGCGCAATCAAAAAATCGCGCAAAGATAGTAAAAAAAATGCATATATGCAAAAAAATATGAAAAAATCATCGTATTTATTTGTGTATTTCGAAAATTTTTACTAATTTTGCACCGAATTTCTAAAAAAAATAGGAAAAATGGAGAAGAGTCAAGAAGAAAGGCGTGAGCAAGAAATCGTTTACAGTCGCTCGGTTAAGGCAGGAAAGCGCATCTATTATTTGGATGTACGCAAGGCTCGCAATGAGGATTTGTACCTCTGTATCACAGAGAGCAAACGCCGTCAGGGCGAAGAGGGTGAAGCTCCGTCATTTGAGAAGCACAAAGTATTCCTCTACAAGGAGGATTTTGCTCACTTTACCGAAGGTTTGGAAGATGTCATCGCGTATGTAAAGAGTCAGTTAGGTGACATCGAAGCACGTCCTGAATGGGTTCCGGAGGAGAAGGAAGAAGAATCTGCCGCAGAAGAAGGTGGTGAACCTAAGAAAAAAGGGCTGTTAGGATTTCTTCGGAAATAAGCGCTTTGGATTGAAGGGGTAGGGTGGTCTGTGTACCATCGGCTTGCAGGATAGTAACGATGTTGGTATCCGTGCCGAAACCTGCGCCCTTATCGCGAAGCGAATTCAAGATGATAGCATCTAAGTTTTTGCGCTCCAGTTTACGGAGCGCATTTTCTTTTTCATGCTCTGTTTCTAAGGCAAAACCAATGAGTTTCTGGTTATTGCGTTTACTTTCGCCTAATGTCTTGGCAATGTCCTTTGTCTCTTTGAGAGAAAGATAGATAGCAGTTGGCTGAATATGGAAATCTTCCTTTTTGATTTTGTTCTCCGCCTCTTGTTCAGGGGTGAAGTCAGCCACCGCAGCGCATAAGATCGCGCCGTCCATCTTGGGCCACTCGGCGATGCAGGTTTCATACATCGCTTGGGCGGAGAGGGCATCGATACGCCGGATGGTACCGAAGGGGTTATAGAGCGGTGCGGAGACGGCGCCGCATACAAGGGTCACTTGTGCCCCTCTTCGAGCGCAGGCGTGCGCCAAGGCGATGCCCATCTTACCGGTGGAGTAGTTGGAGATGAAGCGCACAGGGTCGATTTTCTCCTGCGTACCGCCTGCCGTAATCAGGATCTGTTTGCCAGCCATCGTCTTAGGTGTCAAGGCATATTCGATCGCTTCCTGCAGGGTCTCAATCTCGGGCATGCGTCCTTTGCCGCAGGTACCGCAGGCAAGCGGACCTTCTTCGGGGGCCAACACGCTGATGTTCTGCCAAGTGCGGATCGTTGCCAAGGCATTCTGCACGGCGGGGTTCTCCCACATCTTATCGTTCATGGCAGGCGCTACGACGATAGGTTTGCGGGCGATGCAGGAACAGATAGTGGTGGTAAGGGCATCATCGGCGATGCCGGTTGCCATCTTACAAAGCACATTCGCCGTGGTGGGTGCCACAATCATTGCGTCTGCCCATTCGGGTAGGGAAATGTGCTCGGTGGCATGGGCGTTGATGGACGCAAACACATCGGAATAAACGCTGCTACCCGAAAGGGTTTGCAGCGTCAATTCGGTTACAAACTGCAGGGCATTTCGCGTCGTGGCTACCTTCACTTCTGCGCCCGCCTTGACGAGCGAACGAATCAGTTCCGGTATCTTGTACGCCGCTATCCCTCCGCTTATTCCGACAACGATGTGTTTACCTTGGAGCGACATCATTTGAGCGCTTCGTCGCGGTTACCGGTACGATAAACGAGGTCACCGTCGATGAACTCTTGAGTAGCCATCAGCGTCGGTTTGGGCAGACGCTCGTACTGACGGCTGATCTCAATCTGTTCGCGGTTCTCGAAGGTCTCTTCGAGGTTATCCTGCGGGATGGAGAAGTCTTGCAGTTTGGCATCCAGCTCACGTTTCATACCTACGCTGATCTGGTTGGCGCGTTTTGCGATGATAGCTACGGTCTCATAGACGTTACCTACCGGTTCGGTTAATTGATTGATGTCGCGTGTCACCGTGTTCTTCGGTGCTTTCGAATTTTTGTAATCCATAATAAATATTATTCTTTCGTTATTTTCTTAATTTGTACGAACATACGTTCGGCTTCTTTGCGATGCTTGGATTCGGGGTACTCGGTAACAAAGTTATAATACTCGTCCTGGGTTTCTCGTGCCCGCTCCAGTTTCAACTCTTCAATTGAGTTCTGCATCTGTTGGTATTTGGCAAGGAAGATATACCAACTGAAATCTTCCTGGTACTTGTTACTCGGGTATTTCTTAAGGGCATTTTTCGCCACGATTTCACAACTCAAATAGTTGTTGCCCAAGTAACTGCCCAAGTTATAGTACAGTTCGGCACTCTTCAAGTCTTTGAGCGCCAATTTGTCGTACAGTTCATTCATCTCGTTGTACGCTTGTGCGGCGTAGGGGCTCTCCGGGTACAATTCCACGAAGACGGTAAATGCATCGATAGCTTTCTTCGTGATCTCCTGGTCCAGCCGGGCATCGGGAGAGTCCAGATACTGACAGTGCCCTACCTGGAAATAGGCTTCCGGTGCATATTTACCCTTTGGGTAATTACGGGTGTAGGCTTGGTAATAACTGGTGGCGGACTCATATTGTTTCTGCCCCATGTAGCAGCGTGCCAGATAAGCAAGCACGTCTTCGGAACGCTCCGTTCCTTTGTAATACGTCGTCACGTCATCCAGCAAGGTCTGCGCTTTGACATATTGCTTTTGATTAAAATACTGCAAAGCTGCCTGATATTTCTCCTCAGGGTCCCGTGATTTCAATAGTTTCTGATAGTCCCCACAACTTGTAAAGAAGACCATCATCGTCAGCAATATGAAATATATTTTTTTGCGCATTTTGCCAGATTAGCCTGCAAAGGTACTGCTTTTTTGCGATATATGCAAGTATTTTTTTTATTTTTTAATAAAATCCGCCCAATTTGGGGATGTAAGGACGGTCAAACTGTCATTTTCTGCCACGATCAGATAGCATGCTGCATCGCCTGCCCGTTCGATCATATCGAGTGCATCCTCGGTACCAAGAACCATACAGGCGGTAGCCATGGCGTCGGCACGCATGCAGGTGGACGAGGCGATGGTGGCACTGAGCACGGAGTGTTGCACGGGGTAACCGGTCCGAGGGTCGATGGTGTGACTGCGGCGAACGTCTCCGTCGTAATAAAAATTACGGTAGTTACCGCTGGTAGCCATGCATATGTCCGTCACTTCGAGGATCTCCTGCATTGTGTCCGAAGCCCCTTCGTTATTCAGGTTCGGACGAACCAGACCGATATGCCAGGCGTCCCCTTGACTGTTCACCCCCTGCGCCACGACCTCACCGCCTATCTCTACGAGATAATTCGTACAACCGTTTGCCTGCAGTACGGAGGCTATCTTATCGCAAGCCTGTCCTTTGGCTACCGCTCCGCCGTCTAACTGCACACGGGGGTCGGACTTGATGATCCGATGGTCTTCCAACCGCACTTTCTCAAAACCTACGAACGCTCGAAGGGAATCTATATCGGTCTGTACTCTGTCAGCGCAGCGGTCTGTATTCTGTGTTCTTCCGAACCCCCAGTAGTTGACGAGCGGGGCCACGGTGATGTCGAAGGCACCGTTGGAGAGGGCATAGATCCGTTCCGCTTCGCTGTACATCGTTTCGAAATCGGTATCAGTGACGGTGTCCCGGTTAGCATTGATAGTAGAGAGGGTAGAGTGCGGGTTGAACATGCTCAGGCTGTTGTCGAACGCTTTCAGTGCCTCTTGGATGTCTTTCTCCAAGTCCTTGCTCGCTTCATATCGGATGTTATAGACGGTACCGAAGATGAAACCGTGATTATGGTAATACGTCATCTCCGGCTTCGGGTTCCACACCCAAAGCAACAAAGCCGCAACACCTACTCCTATCAGTGCGCTGATGGTCTTTTTGTTATTTGCCCGAATCATCAGAACCAGATGCCGATACCGAGGGCTGCATTCAGTTTTTGTAGATACAGTTTGTCTTCTCCGGCTTTGCCGATGAAGGCATTCTGTGCGTTGACTCCGTCGGGGTTAAGCGAACCCTGTGCGTACAGATCAACGGTGCAAACCTCCGTTTCCCACTCTTTATTGAGTTTGAGACTGATGTTGGTTACCGCAAATTTCTCATTGCCGTACAGGTCACTTGCCCAGGGCGACATGCCGAGTTGGGCACCGAGTGTGATACCTTGGTCCTCGAAGGTGTATTCGTAACCCAGTTCGAGGTAACTACTCCATGCCCGTTTTTCGGAACCGTCCTCCTGCTCATTCATATCCGCACCGGCAACCATGGTGTACCAGTTGATATAGGCATTCTGGTTGTACAGGTAGTCGAAGTTATATCCGACCCACACTTCGGAAGTAGCGGAACTGAAGTCGTCGCAGTAGTAATACTCGTTAAAACCGATGCTGGCACCGTAGGCCTTGCACGAGAGCATAAAGTCCACTTCGGGCATGAACATGGTGTAACCCGTTCCATCGCCTTTGTCCGCTTTCCATTGCCAGTCGGACGCACCGACGCTTGCCCACAGACCGCCACGGAACTCGATAGCACCGTCCAGCGCGTCGAAACCGACCAAGGCTTCGGGTTGGAAGGACAGACCGCCGTTGTACTGCCCACGCCAGAGATAAGCGCTTACGAAGTCAGCACCTGCTTCGTATTGAAACTCTACTGCCTTTGCGCTTTCTTCTTCCTGCGCAAAACTCATCACCGCTACCATCATAGCGGCTACTAAAACTAATACCTTTTTCATTTTATCTTAAATAAACTCCTAATGTTGCATTCAAATGGATTACGTTGAGTTGGGCCATCGGGTTGACGCATAACTGCGCCTGTGCCATCATCCCGCATCGTTCTGCAATGTTCCAGTTTTTGCGAATACTGAACTCGATGTTCTGCAGCGCGGCCCCGTTGGGGTTATAGCAGCCCTTCCAAGGGGTTATGCCAATCGTTCCGTAGAGACTCCATCCGTCCTGCAGGGGTTGGCTATAACGGATTTCCGCATAACTCGAATAGGCACGAACAAGTTCGCCTGCGGCATTGAGATACGCGTCCGAGGCGGCTACTCGAGTGGCCCATGCCAGCGTCAGACGGGTCTTGGGGATGGTATAGCGGACGTTCATCTCCAAGCGGTTTCCTTTGTCGATATAGTTACCTCCGTCAAAGAAACCGCAGTTGAAGTTGTGGATATAGAGCAGGAATACATCCAGTCCCCAACGGTTAAAACCGAGTGTAAGATCGACCTCCGGTTGGAAGGCGTGGAACGCGATGTCCGAAGCTCCGATATTCCACCACATGTCCGCATACACACCGTAGTACCCTACATTCGCACTGGCTTGAATATTCGGTCCTCCGGCATACAAGCCGCGCCATAAATAGGCAGCCTGCACCTTTGCCTGTGCGTTAAACGTGAGCTCGCCTGCGCGCGCGTTGTTAACAAAAGGTAGCGCTCCAATGCAAAGCACCAGAGCGATTACTTTTTTACCGATAACCGATAACCGAAAACCGTTCACCGTTTATCAAAGTGCATTTTGCACTTCCCACGCACGACGGAGAGCAACCTCCAGGATACGTGTGTTGCTGAAATCTACGATACCGCCATCGAAGCCCGGCTCCAAGTGATAATCCGCTGTACCTTCTCCGTTGAAGTAAGCACGAACCTCATCTCCGGTGAGACCTAACTCAGCTGCGATGGCGTCCATGCTGCCATGGGGAAGACTGTCTTTTACGGCACGAAGGCGATTAAATGTTGTACGCATAGTTTCTTATGTTTTAATATATTTGTATATGTTATTTTTCAAAATCCGCTGCAAAGGTACAAAAAAAAATGCACATGAGCAAATTTATTTTATTTTTTTTGAGTTTTTCTCGATTTATTTGCGTATATTTGCATTTTTTCAATTTGCACGAAATTCTGAACAGGTAATAATTAGGTAAAAAGTAGGGAATAATATGCTAATAAGTACGTGTGAGAATTTTTCGTCAGAAATTCATCATCTTACGTAGTTGATACGTGATTGATACGTAATTGATACGTAATCGACCCGTCGAAGTTGTGGAAAATATTCGTAATTTGCATCTTTTGCATTAAAAAATTTGCATATATGCAAAAAAAGTGCTACCTTTGCGCCGCAAAATCAGTATAACACATGAAAAAAGTCTTTTTTATTTGGATGATAGCCGTTTGGGCGGTAGGGATGCAGGCGAAAGAGTGGGTGTTCTCCGTGAACGGCGTACCATTCACGATGGTAGAGGTGCCGGGTGGCGTATTCAGGATGGGATGCAGCGGTCCGGAAGGGGAGTGTGACCCGAGTGCGATGCCGGCGCACGAGGTGCAGTTGAGCGATTTCTGTATCGGTCAAACGGAGGTGACACAGGGTCTGTGGCAGGCGGTGATGGGTACGCCCCTCGCCAAGCAACGCGATACGAACAACAAGAAAGGCAAGTTGTACGGCGAAGGTGCGAACTACCCGATGTATTATATCAGTTGGAACGACTGTCAGTCCTTCATCGACAAGTTGAACGAAGTGCTGGCACCGCAGTTGGGTAACCTGCGTTTCTGTCTGCCGACGGAGGCCCAATGGGAGTATGCTGCGCAAGGCGGAGAGACGTCCTCCAAACCCCGTTTCAGCGGAAATAACATCATCAGTTCGGTGGCGTGGTACAAGTCGAACAGTGGCGGGAAGACGCATCCGGTAGCCGGTAAGGCAGCTAATGCGCTCGGTATCTACGATATGACGGGTAACGTCCGGGAATGGTGTCACGATTACGGAGGAGATTATTCAACGGAACCGCAGACAGATCCGGTAGGAGCACCCGCTGGTCTCTTGCGAATCGTGCGCGGCGGAGCGTATAACAACAGTGAGCTTTTCTGTCCCATCGTTAACCGTGGTTACGACCGTCCGAAGAAGGGTTCGGACAATACCGGTATGCGTCTTGCCTTAAGTGACGTACCCAAAGACATGCCGGCAGTGGAACGTACCGAACTGAAACCGGTGACACCGATAGTGGAGGCGACGAAATCGGCTGTGGATCTCAATATCCCGGAGACGAAGGTGGAGAATACGAATACCTTCGTGCTCATCTTCGCCAACGAAGACTATCAGAACGTGGCGCCGGTAGCGTACGCCAAGAATGACGGAGCTATCTTCAAGCAGTATTGTGTACGTACCTTAGGCATTCCGGAGAACCATATTCAGCATATCGAGAACGCGACCTATAATAACATGCGCATGCAAATGGAGTGGCTCAAAGACGTATGCAGCGTGGTGGAGGATGCCCGGTTGATCATCTATTATTCGGGTCACGGTTTTCCGGATGAGTCCACCAGATCCGCTTACCTCTTGCCTATAGACGGCGATGGACGGTATGTGTCTTCCGCTTATAGTCTGGAGGAGTTCTACCGTAATTTAGGTGCACTCAACGCGCAGTCGGTAACGGTCTTCCTGGATGCTTGCTTCTCCGGATCCGTACGTAACGGCGACATGCTATACCAGGCACATGGAGTGGCGTTGAAACCCAAACCGGGTGTCCCGCAAGGAAAGACGGTTGTTTTCTCTGCAGCGCAAGCCGATGAGACAGCCGGATTTATGGCGAGTGAGCAGCACGGTATGTTCACCTATTTCCTGTTGAAGAAACTACAGGAGACCCAAGGTGAGGTAACTTTGCAGGAATTGGCGGACTATATCGTCAAAAATGTGCAACGCGAATCGCTGATAATGTCGAGAAAAAAACAAACACCTTGCGTCATCCCGTCCGGTACGATGGGAGAGACGTGGAAAACGATAACCTTGCGATAAGATGCAGACGATCTGTGCAATATCGACCCCTTACGGCGTAGGCGGCATCGCCGTTATCCGTGTGAGCGGAGACGATGCCATCGCTATCGTGGACCGGCTGTTTGTCGGGCGTGTGCCTTTGTCCGAAACGCCGGCAAATGTTGTTCGTCACGGCCGTATTCAGAAATCGATAATCGATAATCGAAAATCGAAAATCGAAATTCTCGACGAGGTGCTCTGTTCGGTGTTTCGGGCACCGCACTCGTTCACAGGCGAGGACACGGTTGAGATAGCGTGTCACGGCAGTATCTATATCCAGCAGGAGTTGGTTCGCTGGTTGATTGATGCCGGTTGTCGGGCAGCCGAACCCGGAGAGTTCACCCGCAGAGCGTTCCTGAACGGGAAGATGGATCTGACGCAAGCGGAATCGGTGGCGGACCTTATAGCAGCGCAGAGTAAGGCGGAGAAAGACTTGGCGCTGAGTCAACTGCGCGGGTCGGTGTCGAATGAGTTGGCAAGTTTGCGGGAACGGTTACTGCATTTCACATCGCTCGTCGAACTGGAACTGGACTTCGCCGACCATGAAGAGTTGGAATTTGCGGACCGAGGGGAATTGACTGCTTTGGCAGACGAGATAGAGAAGAAGTTAGCGGCTTTGATCGCTTCATTTCGAACCGGTAATGCCATCCGAAACGGTATCCCGGTAGCGATAGTAGGCGCACCGAACGTAGGCAAATCGACCTTGCTGAACGCGTTGTTAGGCGAGCAACGCGCCATCGTGAGTGACATACAAGGGACGACGCGCGACACGATAGAGGACACGCTGATCATTGACGGCATCCTCTTTCGACTCATCGACACGGCGGGTCTGCGCGAGACCGACGACACGATAGAGAATATGGGTATTGAGCGAAGCCGCAAAGCCATCGAACGGGCACAGATCGTTGTGCATGTAAAGGAGCCTAACCCCGACCCTTCCCCGAAAGGAAGGGAGTTGATAGAGATTAAAGAAACAGTAATCGAGGTTGTTAATAAGTGCGATCTTATAAAGGGTGTCTCCCCTCATGGAGAAACGAACGGAAGTAGGCCGCTTCTTATCTCAGCCAAGAACAACGATATTGAGCCGTTGAAGCAGGAGTTGGTTCGTATCGCCAAAGCCTCGATGAGCACGAGTGCAGTCATGCTGAGTAACGCGCGCCATTACGAAGCCGTTGTTAGGGCACATAGCGCCATCGAACGGGTGCAGGATGGTTTGGTTGCCGGACTGAGCGGGGAACTGCTCTCGCTTGATCTGCAAGACTGTCTGAACGCCTTGGGCGAAGTAACCGGACAGATCACCAACCAAGAAGTATTAGCAAATATATTCAGTAAATTCTGTATAGGAAAATGATTTTATCAATGACCGGCTACGGGAAAGCCGAAACAAATGTAAGAGGAAAGAAACTGATGTGCGAGATTCGTTCGCTGAACTCCAAATCGATGGACCTGTCGGTTCGTCTGGCTCCGCAAGTGCGGGCACGTGAACTCGATATCCGTACCATTGTGTCCCAACGCTTGGAACGGGGGAAAGTGGATCTATTATTGATGAATGATGGAATGAGCGAGACTTCGTCTCTCAATGATGTATCCCCCATTAACTGGGGTGCGGTGAGGACGTATGCGGAGCAGTACAAGGCGCAGATGGGTGTATCGGAGGTTCCTTCGGAAGTGATGGCAGCCATCATGCGTTTCCCCGATGTGATCAAACAGCAGGAAGATAACTCCGATTTGACGGAGGAAGAGTGGGGTGCGGTGCAAGCTTTGTTGAATAAAGCTATCGATGCGTTCATCGCTTTCCGTACGCAGGAAGGCGCGGCGCTACAAGCGATGTTCAACGAGAAACTGGACGGTATTGCGGACCTGTTGGCACAAGTGGAACCCTTCGAGAAAGGACGTGTGGCGAAGATCAAAGAGCGTCTGGAGGCAAATCTGGCGCAATTATCGGCGCAGACACAGGCAGAAATCGACCGTAACCGTCTGGAGCAGGAGATGATCTACTATCTGGAGAAACTGGACATCACCGAAGAGAAAGTGCGTCTCACAAATCATATCAAGTACTTCCGGGAAGTAATGGCTAATGGCGAACGGACGAAAGGCGAAGGAAAACAACTCGGATTCATTGCGCAGGAGATGGGACGCGAGATCAATACGCTTGGCTCCAAATCGAACCAAAGCGAGATGCAGATCATCGTTGTCAAAATGAAAGATATTTTAGAACAAATTAAGGAACAAGTACTGAACGTATTATGATTTATATATTTTGTGCGCCTTCGGGTAGCGGTAAATCGACGATGGTGAAGCATCTGCTGACGATGCATCCGGATATGTTTGAGTTGTCGGTATCATGTACGACCCGTGCACCGCGTGGACAGGAAGTAAACGGTAAAGAGTATTATTTCATTACCGTGGAAGAGTTCCAAAAACGCATTGAGAATGAGGACTTTATAGAGTTTGAACAGGTGTATGAAGGTCTCTACTACGGTACGCTCAAAGAAGAAATTGACCGTATCGAAGCAGCCGGCAGGCAAGTGTTGTTTGATGTCGATGTTAAAGGCGGACTTAAACTGAAGAAGATCTTGGGTGATAAAGCGACCTCTATTTTCATCTGTCCTCCGTCAATAGAAGAACTTCGTCGTAGGTTGGAAGGACGCGGTGATACGAGTCCCGAGATGATTGAGAAACGTCTGGCGAAAGCTTCCATTGAAATGGAAGATATGAAGCATTTCGACCGCGTGGTGGTTAACGATGACCTCACGCATGCGTTTGAGCAGTTAGACGAGATTATTGATGAAGGGATGAATGGCTGAACGGGTGAACGGGTGAATGAATTTTAGCGAAGCGGTCACATATCTGTATAACTCCCGTCCGCCTTTTCATCAAGTAGGGGCATCGGCGTATAAACCCGGTTTGGAGAATACGTTGCGTCTAATGGCGCATGTGGGTAACCCGCATGCATCCTTGCATGCGATTCACGTAGCCGGAACGAACGGAAAGGGTTCCACCTCGCATCTGATTGCTTCGGTGCTACAAGCGGCAGGGTTTAAAGTGGGGCTTTTCACGAGTCCGCATCTGGTTAGTCTGACCGAACGCATTCGTATCAACGGTACGCCTATTCCCGAAGAGACCGTGGCGGCTTTTGTGACGGAGAACAAGGCTTTTCTAGATGAACTGCAACCTTCGTTCTTTGAGACTATGACCGCTTTGGGGTTCTGGTATTTCGTACAAGAGAAGGTAGATATAGCGGTGGTGGAAGTAGGTCTTGGCGGTCGTTTAGACAGCACGAACGTATTGACGCCTATCCTCTCCGTGATCACCAATATCGGTTTGGACCATACGGAGTTCTTAGGAAACACCTTAGCTGAGATAGCAGGAGAGAAAGCCGGTATCATCAAAGCGCATGTGCCGGTGGTCATCGGAGAAAGTAACCCGGAAACGGATTCCGTCTTTGAACAATGTGCGCAAGCCTGCGAAGTACCGATCTGGTTTGCGGACCAATGCGAATACCTGCGCCGTACCCGCCTGCGTTTTGCACCCGAATGCGAGTTGCAGGGCATCTATCAGGAACATAATCTGCAGACAGCGTTTGTAGCATTAAGAGCTTTGGGAGCACAGAACACTGACCGCTGCGCTGACAAAGCACAGACCATTTCAAATAGCCAAATAGCCGAAGGCTTCGCGCATGTGGCTTCGATGACGGGATTACGGGGACGATGGGAGACGCTAAGTAAGAAGCCGTTGGTCATTTGCGATACGGGACATAATAGTCATGGAATCCGATACGTAGCGGAGCAAATATGTGCCTTGCCTAACCCGCATGTGTGGATCGTTTTCGGTATGGTGAATGACAAAGATACGGACGTTGTCATGCAGTTATTGCCGCAGGGAGATCGGTTTCATTATATTTTTACACGACCCGATACGCAACGTGCCCGAACGGCAGAAGAGATGTTGGAATTATGGGGAAAGGATGGTATGGCCATCGAAGATCCCAAGGATGCCATCGATTATGCCTTGCAGCAGGCAGCACCGGAGGATGCGATTTTTATTGGAGGAAGTAATTATTTGGTAGGTTATGCAATATCACGTTTTACACATTAGGACTTCTTTTGAGGAAGAGTGGCAACAAGATGTTTTTGACCAGATGTTGGTCGAATACGGTATTGATACGATCGTTGCAAAAGGGGATCCTTTTAACGGGTATAAGTCCAAGTATTATCTGCCGTCCGAACAATGGGAGTTACACAAAAAGGACATAGAAGCCTATGTTGATCGGAAAGGAGCTCGCTTGCTTCGCGTGGAAGCCTGTCCGGACAGGAATTGGAACGCCAAATGGGAGGAAGAGCATCCGGTGCATGAGTTAGCTTTAGGCATTACGATCGTGCCGCATTGTGCTTTTGGCGCAGGCTATCATCAGACGACCTCGATGATGACGGAGGCTTTGCAGCAAGCGGACTTGAAAGGAAAGACGGTGCTGGATCACGGTACCGGAACCGGCGTGCTGGCGATCTTTGCCAAGCGTTTAGGTGCCGCACAAGTCGTAGCGGTAGATATCGACGAGAAGAGTGTGGAGAATGCCAAAGAGAATGCGGCTTTGAACCATGAGGACATCGAAGTGCTGCACACATCAGCATTCCACTTTTCACCTTCCACCTTCCACCTTATACTTGCCAATATTCACCGTAATATATTAATGGAACACATGCGTGCGTACGCGCAGAGTTTGAAACCGAACGGCGAGTTATGGATGAGCGGATTCTTCGAATTCGATTGCAAGATGCTGCAAAACGCTGCCCAAAAAGAAGGACTGCAAGTTATAGACGTCCTTGAGAACGGCGAATGGCGGTTGATGAGATGTCGAAAGCAGGAGCTTTGCTAAGATAGCGAATCTCCTTGACCGGCTTCGCCTGAAAGACCGTTTCACTGAAAGACCGTTTCTCTGCCGCAAGGGCGCGATTAACTTCGTTTTTCACTGAAAGACCGGCTTCGCCTGAAAGATTTCTCGGATACACGAATATCCGGTAGTTAGCTAAGATATACTCATACTCCTTCCATTGATCGAAAATGGCGAGGTTATCTTCCCCGATGACGAGCGTGAACTCGTGCTCGGGGAATTTTTTTTGTAGTTCGCGTAAGGTATTCGCCGTGTAGGATGGACGAGGTAGGGAGAACTCAAAATCACTGGCTAACACATGCGGGATATCTTGGATTGCTTCTTGTACTGCCGCCAAGCGTTCCTCTTCGGGTGCTAAGAGACCTGCAGGTTTGAGCGGGTTATTAGGACTAACCAACAACCATAACTCATCGAGGTCCGTGTTCTCAATGACCCATTTGGCTAATCCCACATGCCCGAAATGCACCGGATTAAAACTGCCCCCATAGATACCGATTTTCATCGATTTGAAATTTGTAATTGGTAATTTGTGATTTCAGTTTTTCTCTACTACTTTGAAATCCAGTACGCCTTCTGCCCGTTTCATGCAGAGCCATTTATAGAAACGCGGGGTGACACGAATCGGTAAGGATCGGCTGGTGAGGGCTACGTGTTGCCGGTTGAGCGGGTTGAAGACGGTGATATGCAGTCGTTCCTGCCCCGGGTTCGCCTGGATGATGTCTTTGAGTTCATCGATCAGTTCCGGTGTGACGGCATCGATCGCCAAACGTAGGTTGATTCCTTCCGTGCGTTTGTCTTGAGACTCGTTGAGCATCTCGACTTGTTGTACCACAAATTCAAACTCCGCCTCCTCGTCTTTGGCTTCCCGGAACCATTTCTGTCCGGCACCTTTCTGTTGCACGACACCGGAGACAAGGACGTACAGGTCTTTGAGCAGAAGATGTCCGAACCGGTTGTAGGTATTACCGAACAGAGCGAACTCATAGCTGCCGGTATAGTCTTCGATGACATAACGGCCGTAGGGGTTGCCTTTCTGACTGATACGTTGCTCTGCCGAAGTGATCAGACCACCGATGAGGCAGGGTTGGTTCTTATGGGCAGCCAGGAACTCAGTCGGGATGAGCGGTTTCTCTTCCATCGTGTCTGCATTCTCGGCGATATCCACACGGATACGTTTCTCGGCTTCGTCTCGCTCTTCGGGTTTGCGCCAACGTTCGAAAAGACTTAACTCATTGGCGCTTACCGAACAGAGTTCACGAATCTCGAACTCATACTCATCCAACGGGTGCGCGGAGAGGTAGATACCAATCAGGTCTTTCTCTTTATTCAATCGCTCGATGGTGTCCCAACGCGGTACCTGCGGCAGGTCCGGATGCTTCACTTCGATAGCAAGGTCCAAGTCACCGAAGAGGGAGAGGGAGTTATTCTCTTTATCCGCCTGCCATTTCTGCCCGTAGTTCATCAGCAGGTCGAGTCCCGACAAACCGTTGTCATCAACGCCGAAGAACTGCTCCCGATAGATATCGTCGAAGCACTCGAAGGCACCAGCTTGGGCAAGATTCTCAATGGTCTTACGGTTACAGGACTGTAAGCTCACCCGCTCCAGGAAATCGAAGATACCGGTGTACTTACCGTTCTTCTCCCGTTCCCGAATGATGGCGTCTGCCGCTCCTTCACCAACCCCCTTGATACCGCCTAAACCGAACCGGATATCGCCTTTGCTGTTGACGGTGAAATTAAGTTCCGATTCATTGACATCGGGTTCCAACACACTGAGACCTAAGGCTTTGCATTCGTCCATCAGTTTGGTTACCTCTTTGATATCATCCTTGTGGATAGTAAGGTTAGCCGCCATGAACTCTGCCGGATAATGGGCTTTGAGGTAACCCGTCTGGTACGCCACCCAGGAGTAACAAGCGGCATGCGATTTATTGAAGGCGTAAGAAGCAAATTTCTCCCAGTCTTTCCAGATCTTATCGAGCGTATTGGGATTGTGACCGTTCGCCTTACCGCCTTCCATGAACTTGTCCTTGAGCGAAGCCAGTACTGCCATCTGTTTCTTACCCATCGCCTTACGAAGCTTATCGCTCTCGCCTCGGGTGAAGTTCGCCAGCAGACGACTGAGCAGCATGACTTGCTCTTGATACACCGTCACACCATAGGTGTCCTTTAGGTATTTCTCCATGACGGGGATATCATAGGTGACGGGTTTAAGTCCCTGCTTACGGTCGATGAACTCAGGGATATAATCCATTGGTCCGGGGCGGTAGAGAGCGTTCATGGCGATGAGGTCCCCGATGACGGTCGGTTTGAGTTGGCGAAGGTATTTCTGCATACCGGCTGACTCGAACTGGAACACAGCCACGGTGCGTCCGTCCTGGAAGAGTTTGTAGGTCAACTCATCGTCAATAGGAATATGGTCGATGTCGATGTTGATACCGCGTGCTTTCTTGACGTTACGCAGACACTCTTTGATGATGGTAAGTGTGATGAGCCCCAGGAAGTCCATCTTGATCAGTCCGACCGATTCAACTACGTGTCCGTCATATTCGGTAACGAGCACGCGTTTCTTACTTGCCTTATCTTCCACAGAGGAGAGGGGTGCGAAATTCGTCAGGTCATCGGCTCCGATGATCACACCGCAGGCATGAACGCCCACTTGCCGGATCGTTCCTTCGAGCCTTGCTGCATACTCCAGCATCGAACGCGTGTTGGGATCCCCTTCTTCATACTCATGTTTGAGTTCGCTAATGTACTTATAGCAGTTTTTGAGGGTCACCTTGGGTTTCTTCGCCCCTTGCGGTAAGTCTTTGAGCACGCTATCCGGAAAATCACGGTCTGGGATGTAACCCTTTAGTTCATTGACGAAGGACAGCGGTACTTGTTGTACACGTCCTACATCCGCCAGAGCAGACTTGGTTGCCATCTTACCATAGGTGACGATATGTGCCACATGGGTCTCTCCGTACTTACGGCTCACATAGTCCAGCACTTTGCCTCGTCCGCAGTCCTCGAAGTCGGTATCGATATCGGGTAGGGAGATACGGTCGGGGTTGAGGAAACGCTCAAACAGGAGGTCGTACTCCAGGGGGTCGAGGTCGGTTATCTTAAGGCAGTACGCAACAACGGAACCGGCAGCCGAACCACGTCCGGGACCAACAGATACGTCCAACTCTTCGCGTGCCGCACGAATGAAATCCATCACGATAAGGAAGTAACCCGGAAAACCCATTGAGATGATGGTGTTGAGTTCGAACTCGATCCGTTCTTTGAGTTCTTCATCGGTGTCGAGTCGTTCCTGTCCGTACCGTTCCAGCGCACCTTGCATGGTCAAGTGACGAAGGTAAGCGGACTCGAAAGCCAGACGGTCAGGATAGTCTTCTTCCTTACCGAACGAAGCCGGAATGTCGAACTTCGGCATGATAGGTCCGTGGTCGATGTCATAGACTTCGACTTTGTCCACTATCTCCTGCGTGTTCTCCAGTGCTTCGGGGATATCGCTGAAGATAGCCGCCATCTCTTCGGGTGTCTTCAACCACTCCTGCTTGGTATAATGCATGCGGTTGATGTCATTGACATAGTGGTTGGTACTCAAGCAGATCAGCCGGTCATGGGCTTCCGCGTCCTCTTCATTCACGAAATGCGAGTCATTGGTAGCGATGATCTTCACACCGTATTTGCGGGCTAACTCAATAAGAACCGGATTCACCTGTTTCTGCCGTTCGTACACCTCTTGGTCCCCACCGGGTTTCTGCGTCTCATGACGTTGCAGTTCGATATAATAATCGTCTCCGAAAAGGTTCTTGAACCATTGTACGGTCTCTTCCGCTTCCTGAAAATCACCTCCCTTAGCGATGCCTTCCAGTATTTTCTGCGGAAGTTCGCCACCTAAGCAGGCAGAGCAACAGATGATGCCCTCGTGCCATTTCTCCAACAGCTCTTTGTCGATACGTGCCGTATGGTAGAATGCATCTGTCATGAACCCGGCAGAGACCAGCCGGCACAGGTTATGATAGCCGGTCATGTTTTTTGCCAACAGGATCAAGTGCCAACCGGAACGGTCGATGGAGTAGGTACGTCCTTCTCCGTTGACCGCTTTGTCATCCGTCATCGAGTGTCGTCCCCGACGGGCACAATATGCCTCCACGCCGACGATGGGTTTGAACGGTGCATCCAGTTTCTTGCAATAATCCAGTAAGTCCTTGATACCGTACATGTTACCATGATCCGTCAGCGCCACGGCCGGCATGCCTGTCGCGATACATTTATCCACGATCTCTTCCACTTTGGACAATCCGTCCAAGAGGGAGTAGTGACTGTGTACATGAAGATGCGTGAAGCTCATTCTTATTCCAGATTACTTAGGTCCACCAGTTTGTTGACGATCGCATAGATGGTCAAACCGGCGGTAGAGTGAATATTCAATTTTCGGGTGATGTTTTTGCGATGCGTGATGACCGTATGGGTAGAGATACACAGAACGTCCGCTATCTCTTTGTTACTCAGTCCCCGTACCAATTGGATCAATACATCTTTCTCCCGTTCCGATAACTCTTCGTTTTCAGGTTTATAATGACCGATGATCGATTTCCGATGTCCGGCTTTGGTGAGAGAGGGTTGTAGGATATCGTCCTCGATAGCACAATGGTCCGCAAAATCCTGCTCCGTATGCCACAGGTCGCTCATCACGCCGATGAGGGTGTAGGTCTCATTGGACGTAGGAGACGCAGGGTAGTACTTGATAATCAGATTCTTGATCTCGGTCAGTTTATCGGTGATACGTTGGTCATCGTGCTCATGTTCTTCGTACAGTCCCGCATTCTCATGCTCAATATGCGTGCGGATCTCTGCTACGAACTCATCGTAGCAACGTACAATAAGCATTGGAATCTTCGTACCCGGTTCTGCAGGCAAGATAGCTTGCGTCAAGGCTTCCCGTAACCGTGGTAAACGGAAATCGAGGAAATAGGCATGGGCATTCTTTAGATATCGCTGCAAGGTGGGTAGGTCGATATCTGCAGGCAAAGCCTTCTTTTTGAAGACTTTATAGTTCACAACGGCGAGAAATGTAGGCGTATGGACGTCATGTGCTATACACACCTGCTCAATCGTCTGGTCGCCTACACCCATCGTCAGACCAAATCGACTAATAATCTGAATTGCGTCCTCCTCATGAGACATCAAGTCACATATCTTATCCGATGCTTTATACATAATAACGTTTAACGATTAACAAATGAACGAAATCGGGTGCAAAATTACAAAAAAAAAATGACATACGCAAACGTATGCCATTCTTTTTGCGATTTTTTTACTCTTCCTTCTCCAAGTCATACCGGAATCCGATATATACTTTCCATCCGGTGGTGGGTCCGCAAACCATCGATGCATCGAAGTCGGGACCGAAGGGATGAAAACTGTCAATGATCGGATGATCTTGTTTGAAGTTGGTCATGTTCTCTGCGCCCAGATAGACGCTGCATGTACGGAAGTACTTTGTTATCTGCGCCATCAGTTGCGGATACCACCGGAAGGGTTGGTCAAACCCGTCCGGCATTCGTCCTACGCCGTTGAACTGAGCGGTGAGGTCGAACTGCCATTTCTTAAGCGGTGTCTGATACGAAGTGGAAATGACGCCTTTGTAACGGTTCGAGAGCGCTTTGGGACGAAGCTCATATGCGTTGGCTTTTTTGCTGAAGGTAGTCTGCTCGATATCGGTCCAACGGAAAGCTGCTGTCCAATTCCATCCTCGAAGCACTTCGATGGAGGCTTCCACTTGGGCACAATGCGCGAAGGATTTGGTACCCGGAACATCGGTCTGATTATAGATATAAACCGCATGCGGGTCCTGATCCAAGTCCACTATGAGTGAGTTGATAAATTGCGTGTAGTAGTACTCGGCAGATAACTGTAACTGCTTACTACCCAACGGAATATAGAACGTTGTGCTGAGACCTGTGTTAATGGCACGTTCCTGCCGGATGTCGGAGGCGATGTTCAGCTTTCGACTGGAAGGTAACATGAACGCATTATCAGAAACGGTATTCGGACTACGGTATCCCATGCCGGCACTGGCACGCAGGGTCCACCATTCGAAGGGCGTATAGCGAATGTTCATACGCGGGGTGACGAATAAACCGTATCGGGTGGAGTAGTCCGTTCGGATACCGGCTACCAATGATAGTGTCTCCGCATATTTGAGACTATACTCGGCGAATAATCCTGCCGTCAATTCCTGACGACCTAAGTCCAGACCGGTTCCGTCAAGTGCTAATCGCTCTCCGTACTTATCGTAGTTAAGCGACAGTCCGGCAGAAAGACGATGGTCGTTATCAATCAGTCCGCCTCCTTCAAAATTACCTTGATAGATCGCATTGAGGTACGCGTTCCATTGGTCGGCTTTCCAGTTACGAAGACCGTAAGTGTTATCCAGATTATGGTAACTGATGGCGGTGACCAGGGCAACGGATGAACCGCTCTCTTCGTCGAAGACATAACCGTTCTTCATAAATCCTTCCACGCGCCATGTGTTGAGGTTTACATGGTAAGGATTAGCAATAGAATCCGCTAATTGACCACCGCGTCGACGGTCATATAGTCCGCGGATGAAGGCTTGGAACGTATAATCTCCATGTTTATACACCCAACGGTTTGCAAGGTTCGCATTTTGTATTTTCGGCATGTCCACGAACGAGTCATGATTTCCATCCATCGCCATGTAACTGCCGCCATAATGTGCCAGGATGCCTGTGTGTAAGGATTCGTGAATATCATGATGCCCGAAAATTTTCCAACCGCCCATGATATTTACCTCTGCCATCAGTTCGGAATTCAGCATGAGATTGACGGATAACGGGTTCTGTAATTGCGGACGTAATAACTCTACGTTGATTTGTCCGGACGTGGCTTCGTACCCGTTGATGACCGACGAAGTACCTTTGCTTACCTGAATACTGCTCATCCAGGAACCCGGTATATACTCCAGTCCGAAATTTTGGGCAAGTCCCCGAACGGCAGGCGTGTTCTCCTGCAACAACTGTACGTACGTACCGCTTAGACCAAGCAGACGAATCTGCTTGGCACCCGTGGCAGCATCGGAGTAGGCGACATCGACGGAGGCATTGGTCTCGAAGGCTTCGCTGAGGTTACAGCAGGCGGCACGGCATAACTCTTCCGTCCCGATAGTCTGCGTATCGAAAGCAGAACTGCGACTCTTGATAACCCCCATCTTCCGCTCGGTGATAGTTACTTCATCCAGCACCGCTTCGTCTATCAGCACGATAGTCAGAGGAGTACGGTCTTTGATCTCAATCGTATCATTATGGCACCCGACAAAGGAAGCAACCAGCAATAGAGGTTGTTGGTTTTTGGAAGGCGGCATCAAACGGAAGTTTCCTTGAAAATCAGTCGCTACCCCGATGTTCGAATTTGCCCAATATACATTGGCTCCTATCAGAGGTTCTCCATGTTCGTCCAAAACGACACCCTCGATTTGTGCGCGTACCTGCACGAAAAGGAGCGTCAGAAACAGTATAAAAATATATTTCTTGATGTTCATATTTTCCACTTTTAAAAATCGGCTGCAAAATTACTGCTTTTTATTCACATACGCAATACCTAAAGGTAGGTATTTGCATAAAAAATCAGATATGAATCATAAAAAAGTGACTCTTTTCTTGCATATATGCAAAAAAAAGCGTATCTTTGCACCCGATTTTATTTTGGCATAATATGGCAAGAAAGATAAAACCCTATTTGGATCAGGACGGAAAGGCGTTGCCTTATCCGTGGTTGATCAATTTCATGTTGATGCTGGTAGGCGGTATGCAGACATTACGTTTGCGTTTCTGGAGCCGCAAACCTCGTCATACGGCGGAGAAGACTTTACGCGATATCTTAACCATCTCACGCGACACTGTTTATGGCAAAGAGCATCATTTTGACCGTATTCTAAGTGCTACCTCTGCGGATGATTTCTTTCGTTTGTTTCGTCTGTATGTACCGGTGAACAATAGTTTTGAGACCTTGCGTCCTTACGTAGAGCGGCATAAACACGGTGAGGAGGATGTCTTATTCCCGGGTAAACCCGATATGTACGCTACCACTTCCGGTACAACGTCCGAACCCAAATGGATCCCGATGACGCATAAGTACCTCAAGGATGTCTATGGTAAGATGAGTCATATCTGGACGTGGAATTTCGTCAAGCACCGTAGTCGTATCTTCGCCGGACATATCTTCACAACGGTTGGTAAGGAATGCGAAGGATACGCACCGGACGGTACGCTTTTCGGAGCGGTGAGCGGTGTGCTGGTTCGTGACATCCCACCCATCATTAAGAAACATTATACAGGTCCGGCAGCGGTGATGTCCATCCCGGATTACGCGGCGCGTAACTATGTGTTGATGCGTCTGGCCTTGCAGCATCGTGACGTGACACTTTGGGCAACCGCGAACCCTTCTACGATTCTGGAATTGCTACGCGTGATGAATGAGAACACGCAGGAGATGATTCGGGATATCGAATTAGGAACGATATGCGAAGATTTCGAGATACCGTTTGAGATCCGTTCGGAACTGGATGCATACATCAGTCCCAAACCCGAACGGGCAGCGGAGTTACGAAAGATATTGGAGGAGAAGGGACATCTCTATCCAAAAGACTTCTGGCCGTGGTTACAGTACCTCAGTACCTGGAAATGCGGTAACACGAAGATCTACATGGATAAATACATGGACCAGTTTGACTGGGACAAGACCTACTATCAGGAACTCGGTTATATCGCTACCGAATGCCGGTTCGGTTTCTCCTTGGACGAGACGAACGAGAGTGTGCTGTTCCCCCAGTTCCATTATTATGAGTTCGTGGAAGAGAGTGAGTTGGATAGTCCCCGTAAGCACTTTTTGCAGATCGATGAACTGGAACTCGGCAAACGGTACTGTGCCTATGTGACGACCTATTCGGGTCTTTACCGATACAACATGAATGACCTGGTAGAGGTAGGCGGGTTCTACAAGAAAACGCCGAAGGTTCACATGGTGAGCAAGGTGAACGGCATCGTGTCCATGACCGGAGAGAAACTGTACGAACCGCAGTTCATGGATGCCGTGCATCAAGCCGAAGACGAGACGGGAATCAAGACCAAGTTCTTCGTCGGTTTTGCGGATGTGGAGGAATCGAAATATCATTTCTATTATGAGTTTGCGGACGAGAAGATCAAGCAGGAAGAAGCGGAAGCCTTCACGAAGGTGGTGGATGAGAAACTGCAACATATCAACCTTGAATACGAATCCAAGCGGCAGTCTTTCCGTTTGCATGAACCCGAGACGCATATCTTGTTGAGTAACGCATACGCACGTTTCAAAGCGGCATGTCTGAAGGATGGATTCCGAGACGGACAGTTCAAGTTCAACCTCTTGATGCAGGATGAGAAACGACGCAGTAAGTTTAATATGCTGCAACGCTTGGAGAACAGTTTCGAGCGTTTCAGCGAAGGTGTAATCGAAAGAGCGAATAAGATCGATGATAGACGTAAAGCACGTGCTCAACGGCGTCAACAGCGTCGTGCTGGATCTTGATGGGACCCTATACGACAAACGTGGTCTGTCGAAACGAATGGTAAGGCACCTCTGGTGGTGTCTTCCTTTGATACTTGTGGACAGGCTCGCCAAGGGGCGGATGTGGCGTTGGATCGTCTCTACCCGTTGGCATCGGGAGGTGTATCTGAAGACGATGGTGGCGTTGATCGGAAAACATTGTCCGCGTCGGGATGAGGTGGTGGAACTGGCGCAAACCGCTCATCAGATGGGGCTGAAAACGGCGATCTATTCGGATTACGGGGCGGTGGAAGAGAAACTGAAAGTGCTGAAGGTGGATAAATCGAACTTTGACCTGCTCATTACGGCGCCTGAGTTAGGAGGTCTCAAACCATCCAAGGCTTGCGCGATGCAAGTGTTGGAACGCATGCATGCGAAGCCGGAGACTACCTTGTTTGTAGGAGACAGAGACGAGAAAGACGGCGAGGCGGCAAGAAGCGTAGGAGCGAAGTTCTTGCTAATTGGATAGCTAAATTTGAAACTTGAAATTTGAAATCATAAATTATGAATAAGCGATATGTTGATTTGCAAGTCACGGAAGGGACCTATGTCCCGCCGGTGACGACGGACTATCCGGAGGATGATCCGTATGTGGGGTTATACCAACCGGTCTATGACAGGGATTTTCCGGCAGTAGATGCCTCCTATCCGTATTTCGATGAGAGTCGTCATAATCGTAGGCGTTCGTTCTGGGGATATATCTTCGTGCTGCGTACCTTGGGTTTTCTTTTGCGCATCCGGTACGGTCTTCGGTGGCGCATAGAAGGGCAGAACCGTTGGCGTCGTTCGTCCTGGGGTGTACGGCGGTGGTTGAAACAGTTCGACTTAAGCAGAGGTGCCATCACGGTGGCGAACCACTGTTACCGCCATGACTGCGCATCGGTGCTCACGTCCATCCATGCTTCTTATCATACGCGTATTCCGATGTTCGCTCCGAACTTCCGGACCAAAGACCAGTATTTCCTGACCTTGGTAGGCGGTATCCCTATTCCCGAACCTTCTGCCGGACTGAGTGCGATGAAAGCCTTCAACGCTGCGTTTGATCAGTATAATGCCAAAGGATATTGGTTTCATATCTTCCCAGAAGCCAAACGATGGGACTGGTATAAACCGCTGAGGCCTTTCCAGAAAGGGGCGTTCACGATGGCGTACAAGTATAACAAACCCATTCTGCCTTTTGCGGTCACTTATCGGGAGCGAAAGGGTATCTGGCGCTTATTGGGACCCAAAGACGAGCCCTTGACGCAAGTGATTATCGGTGCACCGATCTATCCGGATACAACCCAACCGCGTGCGGCGGAGACGGAGCGTCTGCGTCAGTTGACACATCAGACCATCTGTCGGTTGGCGGGAATCGAACATAACACGTGGCCTGCAAAACCCGAGAACGAGTGAAAAGATATCTTCCCATTATAGCCATCATCATTTCGATGATTATCTGGTCGGTCAGCGGTATTGCCATCAAGCATGCGCTGGACGTTCTACCGCCGTTCACCATGATCGTGCTGCGTTTCGTTCCTTCGGTACTGCTGATGTTGGTGATCGGACTCATCTGTCGTAAAAGTACGCTTTTCGGTTTGCAGAAAATGGAACTGCGGGATCTGCCGCTTTTTCTGATCGCGGGGTTCTGCCAACCTTTTCTGTATTACCTCTTGGAGACCTTTACCTACGATGCGCTTAATAGTCCGACGATCGCAGAGACCTTACTGTCCACCAGCCCTTTGCTCAGTCCTGTCTTTGCGGCTTTGTTCCTGCGTGAACGGGTGACGAGAAACAACATCATCGGTATCTTGATCTCTACGGCAGGTGTTTTTGCCTTGACGCTGGTCGGCAGTTCGGACTACTCCATTGGAAACTACTGGGGAATATTACTGGCTTTTGCAGCGGTATCGGCAGCCGTAGTGGATAGTATCATGATGCGCAAAGTGCCGATGAGATACAGTTCGCTTTCCTTCATCTTTTATGCCCAACTGGTCAGTTTGCTCTTCTTCCTGCCTATCTGGTTCTTCAAAGAAGGACCGGAAACAATTTACAATTTACAATTTACAATTTACAATTCAGAGATGCAAATAGCCTTAGGCTGTGTAGCATATCTGACAATTTTCGCTTCCGTCATTGCGTTCATCCTCTTCTGTTACGGTTTGCGTCAGGTGGGCGTCACGCAGGCGAATGCCTTCAATAATATCCGTCCGGCTTTCACAGCATTATGGATGATTTTGTTCTTCGGCGAACACTTGCCGATAGGCAAATGGATAGGTATGGGTTTAATCATTTTCGGACTTTTTGTGTGCCAAAAGCAAGAAAAAGTTTCCGATTCTTAAGATTTTTTGTATATGCGAAATAAATTTCGTACCTTTGTAAACTTTTTTAACAAACAATCGATATGAGTATTTTGAACTCTATTTTAGGTTTATTTAACACGTCCTTCGGCTCTCTGCTGTTCATTATGTTTATGATCGGCGTAGTGGTCTTTGTGTCACTCTACTATGTTGATGCAGGTTATGGCAAGATGCGTTCGGATAAATGGGGACCCTGTATGAACAACAAAGCCGGCTGGTTATTGATGGAGTGTCCGGTGTTCTTTGTGGTTCTGTATGAGTATCTTACGGCACTTGGCGATGCTTCGGATGCTTCGGTGTCGGATAAGGTGCAGCAAGTGCCTTACTGGATCTTCCTGCTGATCTTCGAGTTCCATTATTTCCAGCGTTCGTTCATCTTCCCCTTCTTGCTGAAAGGGAAGAGTAAGATGCCTTTGGTGATCATGTTCATGTCGGTTATATGGAACGTGATTAACGGTTATATCCAAGGTCATTTCTTATTCCACATTGCTCCGGCGGATTCGTACTATGCGAAATTATATTCTGTGGAATGGGTAACCGATCCCCGTTTCATCATCGGTACGGTTATCTTCTTCACCGGTTGGATCATCAACATGCATTCGGATCACGTGATTCGTCATCTGCGTAAACCCGGAGATACGAACCATTACCTGCCGAAGAAGGGTATGTACAAATATGTGACGAGTGCGAACTATCTGGGTGAGATCACGGAGTGGTTAGGTTTTGCTATCCTGACCTGGTCGTTAGCCGGATTGCTGTTCTTCTGGTTCAGTTGCTGCAACCTTGTGCCGCGCAGCAATGCCATCTATAAGAAATACGAGGAAGAGTTCCCCGATGAGTTTGATCGCAAGAAACTGAAACGAATTATTCCGTTTATTTATTAAATTTGAATTAATCGTTCCGAAAGGATAAGAAATTTGAAATTTGAAATTTGAAATGAATAAACTTTTTACCCCTTTTCAACTGGGGCCGATAACGCTGCGGAATCGTATTATCCGCAGCGCTGCTTTTGAAAACATGGCGCGTGCCAATGCGCCTACCAAAGAGTTACAGGACTATCATGTGTCCGTAGCACGCGGTGGAGTAGGTATGACGACGGTTGCCTATTGTGCAGTCGATCTGAGTGGTGTGTCTTTCGACGGGCAACTGTACGTCCGTCCGGAGATCATCCCGGATATGAAGAAGATGACCGAAGCCATCCATGCGGAGGGAGCGAAGGCTTCTATCCAATTGGGGCACTGCGGAAACATGACGCATTTCTACACCTGTCACTGCATGCCGGTTAGTGCCGACACCTGGTTCAACCTCTATAGCCCGACGATCCATCGTCGTCTCAAAGTGGCCGAGATCAAGAACCTCGTCAAGAAATTCGGTGAGGCGGTGGACTGGGCACGTGAGTGTGGTTTTGACTGCGTGGAGATCCATGCCGGTCACGCTTACCTCATCTCGCAGTTCATCGGTCGTCGAACCAACCACCGTCATGACCAATACGGCGGATCTTTTGAGAACCGTGTACGCTTCATGAACGAGGTGTTGGACGAGGTCATGCTGCATGCCAAAGATGATATCGCCGTAGTAGTAAAGACGAATATGTGGGACGACTGTTGGAAAGGTGTGTCGATTGAAGAAGGAATTCAGGTAGCCAAAGAGATTGCCAAGCATAAGGTACACGGTATCGTGCTCTCCGGCGGTACGGTAAGTCGTAGCCCGATGACCATCCTGGGCGGTGCCATGCCGCATAAGACGCTGGCGCACTATATGAATATGAAATCCTTCTGGTGGCTCAAAGCCGCCTTGAATATCCCGGGCGTAGCAGCGGTCATGACGCCTACCGTGCCGTTCAAGGAACTCTATTTCATGGACAAAGCCAAGATCTTCCAAAAAGCATTAGCAGAAGATCTCCTCCCCTCTACGGGGAGGTCGGGTGGGGCTCCCACCCTTATCTATGTCGGCGGAGTACAGAGCGGAGACAACTGTCAGCAGATCATGGACGAGGGCTTCGAACTCTTCCAGATAGCACACGTGCTGATCAAAGATCCGGATTTCGTAAAGCATGTACAACAGGACCCGCATTATCATGCCGGTTGTAAGCGTTCCAACTACTGCGTGGGACGTATGTACAGCAAAGATATGAAATGTCACGAGTGCGTGGAGCGGGACGGTGAAGTCATCGCACCGCGTATCAAACGGGAAATCGCATCCCTCGAAGCGAAAGCCGAGAAATCAATAAATGGTAAATGATAAAATGGTAAATGGTGCGATGCTGAGCTTAGTAACAGGGGCAAGTAGCGGAATCGGTCTGCAGTATGCGACCGCTTTGGCGCGTGATTATAAATCGGATCTGTTGTTAGTATCCAACCAGCAGAAGGAACTGGAACAGGTAGCAGCTGATTTGGCAAGTACTTACGGGGTCAAGACCGTTGCCCATTATGCGGATCTTAGTCTGACGGATGCGGCGGAGAACCTGCATGACTGGTGCAAAGAGCAGGGATACGTGGTAGATGTCCTCATCAATAATGCCGGCGTGTTCTTCTTCAATCAGTTCTGCGATACTTCTATGAAACGTATCGAATTGATGCTGCAGTTGCATGTGGTGACGGTAGCCAAACTGACGCGTCTTTTTGCGGAAGACATGTGTCAACGGCAGTTAACCGAAGAGGAGGCTAAGATGCGTATACGCGGACATAAACGTATGCGCGGGTACATACTCAATATGAGTAGCATGTCCGCTTGGATGGCCATGCCGGGTATTCAGACCTATAATGCCACCAAGGCTTTCATCTATAATTTCTCAAAATCCCTTTGGTACGAACTTAAACCGCAGAACGTTGGCATCACCGTCATGGCACCCGGCGCCGTAGATACGGAGTTATTCGGCCTCGCACCTAACCTCCGTAAGTTAGCAGTGAACCTGACGGTCGCTATTCCGCCTCAGAAACTGGTCAAACGGGCCTTGCGGAAAATGTTCCGAAATCGCAAAGCCGATACGCCCGGGTTCATCAATTGGTTGAGTACGCCTATACTCAAACATACGCCCGACTGGCTCCTCTTCTACGCCCAGAAGAAATTGAAACAGTTTATGCATTAATTTTAAGAAAAGTCCCAAAAATCGGGGCTTTTTCTTTATATTGTTACCCAAATGAACCCAAAATGCGGTAGTATCGGAAACGGAAGCGCTGCGTATCACCGAAGGAGACTCCATCGAGTGGGAAGGGTATGACTTAAGCGAATTGCCGGCAGGCGAAACGATACTTGTCGCGAACTACGAGACCGAGTTCGGTTGTGATTCGATTCGTACCCTCTATCTGCTGATCGAAGAGAAACAAGATACCATTCCGGTAGATCCTATCGATCCTCCTGACGATGAAGCGATAGATAACTGCGATGCCCTCAACACGGCTACCCGGAAGATCATCGTGAACGGACAACTGTTCATCCGAAAAGGCGATGACTACTACGACCTCTTCGGACGGAAAAGACAATAAAAAATAGAGCCTCTATTTGAGGCCCTATTTTTTTATTTCAACTCCTGCAACGCTCGCTTCAGTTCTTTATCGAACCGCAGACTAAACGCTGCCTGACCTTTCTGGTAATAATACCGCAGTACGATTTCGGAACCTAACAGTTCCTTCACTTCGTCCTTATTGCGCTCGATCGCTTCGCGGAAGTTGGGCTTTAATTGCGGAGAGAAGGCTTCTAACTGTGCCAGCGTGGTCGAATCGATATCTTCCGACTTCGCCATGCGGATCATGTCGTCGAAATACTTCGCCGTTTCGGTCTCATACTTAAACTCCCGTTCGTCCAGAAACGCGCAGAAATCCTCGATATCCGCATCGCTCACTTCGTAGGTCAAGGGTTGATCTATCGTAGCGTGCGTGCGGTGGTAACGGGTTGCATAATCGAAGAAATAATTATCCATATAGAGCGTGTAGCAGATGTCCACTTTGCCGGAATCGCTCAGCACGATATCGGGTAAGATACCGCCTGCGGTATCGCGTTTGAGTTCATGTCCTTTCTGCCGTTCGCTATAATCGATCGCTTGGATGCAGCGTCCGGAGGGTAGGTAGTACTTACTGGTGGTCACTTTGATATGTCCGCCTAAGACGATGGACCTCACGTTCTGTACCAGACCCTTACCGAAGGTACGTTGACCGATCAGCGTGGCGCGGTTTAAGTCTTGCAGCGAACCGGCAACGATCTCACTGGCGGACGCAGAATGCTTATCAACCAGCACGACGAGCGGCAGGTCTTTGTAACGCGGGGTGTTACGCGTCGTATAGACATAATTGCTGCGACTGGTCTTGCCCTTGGTCTCCACGATCTTCTGGTCACGATCCACAAAGAGGTTCACGATCTGTATCGCTTCATCTACGATACCGCCTCCGTTACCGCGCAGGTCGATAATCAGTTTGCGGGCTCCTTGGTTATAATATAAGTCATCCAGCGCATTCGTGAACGCTAATGCCGAACCTTCGGTGAACTCGCTGAGTGCGATGTAACCGACGGGTTGAGACAGACTGTCTGCGCTGAAAGTCGCATAGTATGTAACGGGTTCCAGATGGATGTCTTCGCGTACGATAGAAACCTTGAAAGGTTTCTCTATACCTTCCCGTTCGATCTCCAGCACCACGGTTGTACCGGGTTCACCGCGCAGGTTGTTACTTACCTCGCTTACCGTCAAACCCATCGTACTCTTTCCGTCCACGGAGAGGATACGGTCGCCTGCCAGGATACCTGCCCGCTGTGCCGGTTTTCCTTCGTACGGATTGACGGCATACGTGGCTAAAGAGTCTTTATTGGCTTTTGACTTTCTTCCTTTCGCTTTGACCAACGGCCGTTGCTGGATAATGGAACCGATACCGCCGTATTTGCCGGTGGTCAGCATACGCAGGTCATCTTCTTTCTTCTTCGGATAATAGACGGTGTAGGGGTCAATCTCCCGAAGCATGGCATTGATGGCAGACTCGGTCAACTTCTCATAGTTAAGCGTGTCCACGTAGTTGACATCCACTTGGCGCAACACATCGTTGAATATCGCGATGCATTCGTCCGCTCTGCTCGTCGCCTGCCGTTCTTGTGCGGGAAGCGACCAACTAACGCAGAGTATTAGGAACAAAGTCGCTAACGTTTTTTCCATATGCATACAAATCACGTACTAAGGTGGATGAAATATGGGCATATTCGGGACGAGTATATAAGATGACGGTCTCGATACCGCCTATTTGCTTATTGGCTTCCGCCATGTTACGCTCGTACTCGAAGTCACCGATACAACGCATGCCGCGCAAGATGAACTGTGCCTCTTGCTCTTTGGCAAAATCAACCGTCAGGCAGTCGTAAATGGCTACGCGTACACGGGGCTCGTCCGCAAAAATCTTACGGATCGCTTCCTCGCGCTCACGGATGGGGAAAGTCTCCCGTTTGGTACTGTTTCTACCGATACCGATGATGATCTCATCGAATAACTCCAGACCACGTTTGACGATGTCATAATGGCCTACCGTAAAGGGATCAAACGATCCCGGAAATATAGCTCTTTTCATTTCTCTAAACTTTAAACTTTCAAAATTTGACTTGTCAAATAATCGTGCCCTTTAGGGCTAAGAACTTTCAACTGCAATCTGGTGATTCTTCACCGGATTGCTATACATTTCGTATAGTTTTTCTCTTAAGAATATTTCGTCTTTATTCGGAATATTGATTTTCTTGAGTTGTCCTTCTATATACGCATCAAAATCCGTGCCACGTTCGAAGATCTCATAGCCCTGATGAATATGGCGGTCGATGATGTCGCATACGCTCTGCAGTTGGTCGTGCGTGTTGGCTTCTCGCAGTTCCGGATGAGCCGTTAACAAAGCATCGATCTCAGGATTGATACTGGGTGTCAGACGATAAACGACATGTCCTTTCTGGCCCCGGATGCCCGTATGCATGGAGAGCACGTCATCTTTTTTGGACTTCCGCCATTTGGGGTCATCGCGTTTGAGTTGCATCTCTGCCGCTTTCAGATAGTCGCATGGGTCGAACTCATAAGTGATACTTACCGGACAGATATTCAGCGACTTCACGTTCTCAAAAAGATCCCGTTCATCCTTTAAGCCGTTCATCCCTTCATCCATTGTCAACATATGCAGCACACTCGCCTGAGTCAGGTCGTTACTGTCTTTTGCCCGACCTTCCCGTTGTGCCAACCAGATTGACTTACCCTGTTCGCGTAGATAACGGATATAGGCACTCAGTTGCCTGGCGTTCTCTAACTGCGCATGCGCGCCGCCGTTCCGTTTGACCACAAAACAACGCAGGTACCGCATCACGACCTCAATCCATTTCTTGGCAAACAGGTTATTGCCCACACCCATATACGGACGAATGTGATACCGGATACTCAGCAGGTAGGACAGCCACGCCGCATCCATGATGATATCGCGGTGGTTGGTCATGAAGAAAGCGCCGTGCCGGATATCGTGCTCGATCCGTTTGCGGTCACCTGAATAGTCCAACCGAATGCCCTTGGTTGTCCGCCATGACCAGATCTGCAAGAGCGGAAACACCGTAAACAAGTCGGTGAACCATAAGATCCAACTCACCCGATATGCCCGTATGTCCTTAAAATTATTTGCCATTTCAAACAACTTCAAACCATTTCAAACAACTTCAAACCATTTCAAACAACTTCAAACCATTTCAAACAACTTCAAACTTTTCCAATGCTGCTTTAGACGCTTCCCGATATGCGACCATAAGTCCTCCGGTGCCTAATAACGTTCCGCCGAAATAGCGAACCACAACCACCAATATATTATCCAATCCCCGTGCGTCGATAGAGCGTAAGATCGGTGCACCGGCAGTACCGTGCGGTTCGCCGTCATCTTTCGTGCGCCAGAGGTTCGGACCCAGACGGTATGCGTAGCATACATGCCGCGCATCGTGGTATTTCTTCTTATACCACGCCACACGGGCTTTTGCTTGTTCTTCGTCTTGGATGGGTTCCGCGAACGCCAAGAACTTACTGCCACGATCCTTATAGATGCCTTCTGCAGCCAAAATGTCAATTGTCAATTATCAATTTTCAATTTTCAATTTCTTGCGCAGGTCTTTAGGAACGGCGTTCTTATGCACTAAGATATCGTTGGTCTTGTATTGCATGAACGCTTCGCTCACGTACCAGATTCCGTTGTAGTTGGAGCGCACGGTGCCCCAGGAGTTTTTGACCATGTAATAGCGTTTGCCGTTTTGGTCCTTGGCGGTACCGAAGATCTGCATGCCGTGGTCATCGGTCGTCTCCCAGTTGTCGAACGCGTCCTGACGCATCTCTTGGGTGATCGTCTTCTCCGGCAGGGGTTTCTCCGTCAATTTGGTCTTCTTCTCGTCGTTAGTCATTCCGACCCATTTATTCATATCGCTACCGGTAAGGTCGGCTCCGTTGTCTTCGTCCGGCACAACGCCGATACCTTTGCGGGTGAAACCGAGTTCACTCACGTCCGCGCCCCAAGCCATGGTGTAACCCTTCTCGATGGCGTTGTCGATGATCCGCATAAGGTCCTCCATCGGCACGTTGTACATCTGGTCCATACGCCAGTTGTCGGGAACCTCCAACGCAAAGCGCTCATAGAAAGGATGGTGGGTATAGGAGGTGAAAGAGACATAATCGTCTTCGTTCAAACCCAATTCCTTTACAAACGATTTCGGGGTGTATTTCTTACCTTCGTATTCAAACTCCTCCGGACACTTGCCCAGATAGGTGTCGTAGATAGCCTGCAGACCTTCGCGCCAAACGGGACTCAGTTTCTTCAAACCCGACAGTCCTTTGAGGTAACCGCCTGCTACGCGATCCAGTTCGCTATGAACGGGTAGGGTATCGTTCTTGGTCCAACCGTACCGGATACCGGGCATTGCTTCCTGCGGCACCAGTCCGTAATGACTCATGCAGTAGATCACGTCATAGGCTGACCCACCGGGCGCAAAATGCGGTTCGTTATAGAGACGTACGCAGTACGTAGCACGGTCCATCATGGTCTTGCTGACCACGAACATCTCCGAGAAATCGACCTCTTTGCCTTTGGTACGCAGTACCTCGGACTCCAGAAATCCGAGTGTCGAGAATGCCCAACAGGTCGAACTGCGGTTCTGGTCCTTCACCGGCGTAATCGCCACACTGTCGATGGTGGTAAATTGAAAACCCTCATCCACCTTGGCGGTATCCACCGCCGTACTATCCAGCATCAATGCTGCCAAAAAACTAAGTAACATCATAATTAATCCGGAAATTCCATTAAATAAGCTTTAATAAACGCGTCGATGTCGCCATCCATGACGGCATTGACGTTACTTGTCTGATAATTGGTTCGGTGGTCCTTGACACGGCGGTCATCGAAGACGTACGAACGTATCTGACTTCCCCATTCGATCTTCTTCTTGCCGGCTTCCACCTTCGCTTGAGCCTGACGGCGTTTCTCCAATTCCAACTCGTAGAGCTGACTCCGCAAATGCCGCAAGGCATTCTCTCGGTTCTTCGGCTGGTCACGGGTCTCGGTATTCTCGATGACGATCTCGTCGGGTTGACCCGTTAAGGGGTTCACGAACTTATAATGCAAACGTACTCCGGACTCGACCTTATTGACGTTCTGACCGCCTGCGCCCGAAGAACGGAAGGTATCCCAACTGAGGTTGGCGGGGTTCACTTCCACTTCGATCGTATCATCGATGAGGGGCACTACGAACACGGACGCGAAACTCGTCATTCGCTTACCCTGCGCGTTGTACGGACTGACGCGAACGAGACGATGCACGCCGTTCTCGCTCTTCAGATAGCCGTACGCCATATCCCCTTCGATATTGAAGGTCACGGTCTTGATACCGGCTTCGTCGCCTTCCTGAAGGTTCTCGATGGTCACCTTATAGTCATGTTTCTCGCAGTACCGCATGTACATACGCATCAATTGCTCCGCCCAGTCTTGTGCCTCCGTACCGCCTGCGCCGGAAACGATCTTCAGGACAGCCGGCATCTGGTCTTCTTCGTGCGAAAGCATGTTCTTCATCTCCAGATCCTCGACCTCGTTGAGCGCCTTTGCATATGCAGCATCGACCTCTTCTTCGGTCACCAACTCCTCTTTGTAATACTCAAAACTGAGTGTCAACTCCTCAACGGCAGCACGCACTCCTTCGTACCCTTCGATCCAACGTTTGATACCCTTCACCTTACGCATCTGGGCTTCGGCAGCCTTGGCGTCGTCCCAGAACCCGGGTGCCTGCGTATGCAGTTCTTCCTCCTCCAACTGGATCCGTTTCTCATCGATCTGCAGGTACGCCTTCAACTTATCCGCACGTTGCTGCACATCCTTCAATTGTTCTATCGTAATCATAAGCCTATATTTTGCCAATTTAAAATCGGCTGCAAAGGTACGATTTTTTTTGCATATATGCAAATAAAATCAGAAAAATCGCTCGGAGTGAGCGATTTTTCTGATAGGTTTCTTCGCGAGTGCGGTAAAATTGCTTGCCGTTACGCATGTAAAAGTAGCCTGAGTCCATGCCGTTGGTTTTGCCGTGAATCTTATTAATCGCGGATGCTGTTTCTATTTTTGACATAAAAATGAGGGTTTAATTGTATATTATATATAAATATATAATATAGTAAATGTTACACAAAAATGGGTTCATTTTTAGTCTGACAGATGTCTGACAGATGCCTGACGTTACTATTGACTGTCGGCTGACCGTCGGTTGACCGTCGGCTCACTGTCGGTCCTGATAGCTGATTGATAGTGCAAAGATACTGCTTTTTTATTATATATGCAAATATTTGGGATGAAATTTGTCAGATTTGGTTATTTCTTGGGTTTGATTACACGTAAGTGCGAGAAAATCGCTGTCGGAAAGTGAACGCAGGTACGTTCTAACCATCTCAAGGATGGTTTGATCTAATTGGTCGTTCATATCTCTGCAAGTTATTATTTTGCAAAGATACAAAAAAACCGCCTCTCAGGCGGTACAATTGACGAAAAAAGAATAAATTAGATACGGCAGATTTCTTCGGCGATGTTATTCATCTCCACGCACTTAGCGCGTGATACATGTTTTTGCATGGGATCGTATTCCCAAGGGCTAAGGATGAGCATGTTGCCGTGTGGCGTACATGCACAGGGGAGCGCTGCGCTTCCATGAGGATCTTGCTGTTCCCTACGGCGCTGTAGTTACGACCGTTAATCTCGACACCCTCTTGCACATAGAAATATTCCGGCTTTAGGCGCTTGGTGGCAAGGCGCTGGGGATTGAGCTGCACATAGCGAATCATGGTTTGGAGTTGGCCTTTACGGGACATCGGACGGATGAAAGGGCGTTTGTCGAAGCGGATCTTCTCGGCTCCCAGCCGAGACAATTGACGAAAGAAGATTTTCTTCGTCGCATGTTGTATATCTTTCGTTCGTTGTCCCGCCTGAGAGGCGGGTATAGCTATATGCTCTACCTATTCTTTTCGCTGCTCTCTCAAATCCCTGTGCAACGTAGCGAATGCCAACGTTCATTGTTTGACGTACATACCACACGGCATGGAGATGATCCGGCATTAAACAGTATTGCAACACCTGTATCTCCGGATGAAAGGTTGGAATAGACTTAAGACACTCCAGTAGGGCGATACCAAGGTGTGAGGCTTTTACATACGCCTGTTTGGGGTCGTTATCGGGGACGATGAGTTCGCCCAAAAGGGGCTGGCGGTCGGTCATCGTCAGTGTGACATGATAGATACCGACACCCCGCCATGCGGTTCCCGGTTCCTGCCAATGCCAACTATCGTTCATGATTTAATTACGGTTTATGTGACCCACCAATTTTGCGTGCAAAGGTACTGAAAAAAAATGAATTATGCAAGAAAAAGGTTTAAATTTGTCTCCAATTCATTTCTAAGTAGTGACATCTACTACTTACCTTCACATTTGCCACGTAACACTTTTATTATCTCCCAATAAGAACTCCCCGTATTTGTAAATGGCTTCCATTGCAAGCGACCGTTATTATACCATAGGAAGAAATGTTTACAATCTTGAGGAATAGTTTCGGTATAGAGTTCAGGAACGCTTTCACATACCCGTTTGTATTTTTCCCTATTATTCACGAGATAAACGGTTTTTTCCTGCAAGTCTTTCGATTGAACGACTTCCCAAATACAGTTTGGCTTATCTGTAATCAGGATAACTATTCCTTTCGCCTTATGCATATATTCTTTCACGTCTTCCTGCCACGTCTTATCGTCCAAATAAATACGCTTTGAGCCACTAGGCGCGTACAGTTCTTCCGGTCGACCAATAGCAAAACAAGGATACAACAAAGACAATCTTTTTATAAAATTATTTTCGGAAAAGACATCTTTATTTTTTCTTCTCTGATGATATACTTCGCTATAGATGTCACTTCCAAAGCCCCTTAAGAATAATATAAATTCTGATGGTAATTTGCTTTTTTTTGTGTACACGGCAACATTTGTAATAGGCGAATACTTCGTGTTGTGATGAATCAGAAGAATATAATATAATTCACATACCATCCAAAAAATCCAAAACTCCGGAGCACGGTAATATTCATCATTGAAATAATTCTTTAACAATCCTAATGTATTCAAGATCAAACATATGCCAAAACATCCAATAAAGGCAAGTATAGCAAAAATAACCTTTTCAAATTTAATCCAAAATAAATATCGTTTTCTAAATATCACAGCCTCCTCCACACTCGTAGCATTTTGAATCCGAGTTCCGTAGCGTTTATATATTGCATAAATATACAAAGACCCTATTGCCCAACAGATAGTTGCCAATATTATGCTTAAAAATATACCGTAAGTAAGTTTCATAATAACAATTATTGTTTAAGTGATTTGGGTCTTAATTCATATCCAATACTGATTCTCAAAAGGAAATATGCAATGAATGTCATATATGAAAGAATCCTATTAACTATATAATAACTATCTGCATAATATGATAGAGTGTTAAAATCATCCCAAAATGGGAAAAATGGTAATATGAATTGTAAAATTTTTACGACTAAAACACACAAAAATGCCCACCATATAAAGGAAAACCGTTTTACTAGTCGGATAATATAATAGTACAAGATCAATGCGTAAAGCATGTATGCCGTATAAAAATAACCTCTTGTAATTTCATAACTCCTATCCTGGTAAACGGATGGATTATTGATACCGTGAATAGAGAACCCCATACTAACAATTTGAAAGCATAGGTATATAAGTAAAAATTTCCTGATGGGATTATGGCTAAACGTCTTGATAAGGTATGCGGCTACAGACAAAATTCCAATAATCATCGATGCTATTAAAAGATATTTATTTACAGCCACAAGACTACATATAGCACTCAAATAGAATAAATAGGATATGATTTTCATAATCTAATCGTCTAAATTTCGCTCTATTTCTTCGAACGTTGATTTGTCAAATATTCTTTTCAGGATAAAAAAAACTATTGCTCCTATTAAAAAAGCAAAAAAGATTGGAATATTTTCTCGCACTTCGGTTGTCCACCCTGTTAATGAGGTATATGCACCTAACAAGTCAAAGCCCAACAAGAGAGCTGAGAAAAAACAAGCATAAAATAAACCCGTAAAAATTCCGCTATACCAATTTTGCCTTGGTTTATTCTTAAAATGATTATTTTCCATATTTCTTTATCTCGGTTTTACGTCGGAGATGGGACGGTTTATTTGATCCACCAATTTTGCGTGCAAAATTACAACAAATATTTGAAATACACAAGGATTTTACGGAAAAATTAAATACCATTTAAATTTTTAGTGGGAAAGCCTTGTTATTTGCACCACTGTGCGACAGTAACTTCGGGGGGACCCTGCTTGTGCATAAGTAGGGAGGACCGACGTTACAACAAATATTTGACATATGCAAGAAAATTTTTCATTTTGCCACATTTTGGGTTCTTTTGGACAACAAGAAAGCACAACCTATTACTATAGGGGGACCGAAGGTAAACAGAACAGCTATCACAAGAGATAAAGAGCGAATTTTTGTAAAAAAATTTGCACATGTCATTTTTTTGTTGTACCTTTGCACCCGCAAAGGTTAAGGTGACTAGATGCGGCATCCGGATTTATATATTATTGCAGGTCCGAACGGAGCGGGTAAGACGACTGCCTCGTTTAACTTACTCCCGAATGTGCTGCATTGCCCGAACTTCGTAAACGCAGATGAGATAGCTCGTGGTTTATCGCCTTTTGCTCCGGATACGGTATCCCTGCAGGCGGGTCGTATCATGTTGCAGCGCATAGAGGAATTACTGCCGCAGAAAGTGGACTTTGCTATCGAGACAACTCTTGCCACGCGTTCGTACGTACACCTCGTTCGACGCGCACAAGCACTTGGGTATAAGGTACATTTGATCTTCTTCTTTTTGGAGAACGAAGAGCAAGCGATAGCTCGTGTCGCGCAACGTGTCAGTAACGGAGGGCACAACATCCCCGAAGAATATATCCGTCGTCGCTTCAAACGCGGCATCTATAATTTGATACATTTGTATATGCCGATTTGTGATAGCGTACTGGTGTATAATAACGTTAAAACACCTGTGCGACTTGTGGCGAGAAAGAAAGATCAAGTAAGTGAGATCGAGTTGATTGAACCCCAAATGTGGAACCAATTATTTAGATAGATATGAGTGAACGTGAATTAGAGGCTAAGATTAGCCAAGGTTTAAAAATTACTCATCGTGAAATCGTCGAGCAACATCGTCGTGATAATCAGCCGCTCATTTTTAGCGAGAACGGTAAGGTGCAGTACGTCGATCCGTACACCGTGGCACTCTGATGTGAAAAAACATCGTTTTTTTTCGTAAAATCCTTGTGTATTTCAAATATTTGTTGTACCGTCGGTCCTCCCTACTAATGCAGGGACCCCCCGAAGGTACGTTCGCACTGTTGTGCAAATAACAAGGCTTTCCGGTAAAAAATCAAATAAATTCGTTTTTTATCGTAAAATCCTTGTGTATTTCAAATATTTGTTGTACCTTTGCACCCGCAAAGGTTTTGCGAATAAAAATAAATACAATATGGCTAACACAAGACAAGAGATTATTGATGAACTGAAAGCATTGCTTGAACAGGATGTAATGGCAGTCAAAGACCAAGTGGATCACCTCAAAACACGCTTCTACTCGAATGAGGAGCCGACCGAGTTGGCGAGCGAAGCAGAGCCGGGTGAAGTGACGGAGAAAGACCCCGTAGAAGAGGAGTTCAAGCAGTTACTCTCCCAATACAAAGCCAAACGTGCCGAAGTGGCAGCTGCGCAGGCGAAAGAGCAGGCGGATAACTTAGCACGCAAGCAGGCTATCCTCGATGAGATGAAATCGATGGTTGAGGGTGCCAGTGCAGACGGCGTGATGGCGAACCTCCAACGCATGCGTGAGTTGCAGGCGACTTGGAAGACCATCGGTCCCGTTCCTGTTACCCACACCCAAGAGGTACGCAAAGCATACCAGCAATACCAAGAGCAGTTCTACGACCTGGTGAAGATCAACATCGAGTTGCGGGATTTGGATTTCAAGAAGAATCTGGAACTCAAGCTCTTGCTTTGCGAAGCCGCAGAGAAACTGCAGGAGAACAATAATATCGTGGAGGCAAGTCGTACGCTCCAACAGTTGCATGACGAATGGGCAGAGATAGGTCCGGTGGCACGTGAGGTGCGGGAGGAGTTATGGAACCGCTTCAAGACCGCTTCCACCATCATCAACAAGAAGCATCAGGCTTATTTCGACGAGCTGCACGCCAAGGAGCAGGAGAACCTGGCTGCCAAGCAGGCCATCGTCGATCAACTCAAAGCTATCAACGAGCCCATCGTGAACGGCGAACCGTGGACGGCGAAGGTATGGGAAGAGATGACGCAGAAAGTGCAGGAACTGCAGAACGCATGGCGTAAGATCGGTTTTGCCCCCAAGAAATTCAATCAGTCTATCTACGACGCCTATCGTGCGGAGAGCGACCGTTTCTTCGCTGCCAGGAAAGAGTTCTTCCTGGAGCTGCGTGAACGTCGCAAGGAGCGCGAGCAGCGTCATAAGGAATATTTGGAACGTCAGAAAGCACGTGAGGAGCGTCAACGCGAACGCGAAGAGCGTATGAAAGCGGTAGCTGCCAAAGGCGGTGATAACCTCCGTCGTATGCGTGAGCGCCTCCAGCAGGAGATCAAGACGGCAGAGAACAACATCCTCTTCTTCTCCGCTAAGTCCAAGACTGCCAATAAGTTAGTCGCTGAGATGCAATCGAAGATCGATGCGCTCAAGAGCCAACTGGCGCAGATAGAAGAGAAGATTAACGAACTGGACGATTAAGGAGAACGATGGCTCTAATCGAATACAAGAACGTTGAGATTCACCAGGCAGATCAGATCGTGCTGCACGATGTCAATTTCACCGTGTCCAACGGCGAGATGATCTATCTCTTGGGCAAGGTGGGTAGCGGTAAGTCCAGTCTGATGAAGACGCTCTACGGTGCCTTGCCTATCGCTGCCGGCGAAGCCCGAGTGCTGGACTACGACATGACGACGATCCGTCGGCGCAAACTGCCGTATCTCCGTCGTCGGTTAGGGATCATCTTCCAGGATTACAAACTGCTTACCGACCGCTCGGTAGAGGAGAACCTGCTTTTCGTGCTGCGTGCGACAGGATGGAAAGACAAACATCTGATGACTGCCCATGTGCACGAAGTATTGAAGCAGGTCGGTATGGAGACCAAGGCCTATAAGAAACCGTATGAGTTGTCCGGAGGTGAGCAGCAACGTGTGGTCATCGCTCGTGCGCTACTCAACTATCCGGAGATCATACTTGCTGACGAACCGACCGGAAACCTCGATGCCGAAACGGGACAGGAGATCATGGAGTTGCTCTATTCCATCTGTCAGGCAGGTATCACGGTTCTTATCTCAACACATAACCGGCTCTGGCCCGAACTCTATCCGGGCAAGAAATGGTTGTTTGCTGAGGGCGAAATTAAAAACGTAGAATAATGACAATCAACGAATTACAAGACGAGATAATCGAAGAGTTCGAGGCTTTTGACGATTGGATGGACCGATACCAACTCGTCATCGATTATGCCAAAGAATTACAGAAAAATCCTTTTCCCGAACAAGACCGTATCGACCGCAACCTGATTGACGGCTGTCAGTCCAAGGTCTGGTTCACCTGTTCGCTCCAAGAGGGTAGGATGCAACTGAACGGCGATTCGGATGCCTTGCTCGTCAAAGGAATCGTGGCGCTTTTCTTATACGTGCTCAATGATCATACGCCCGAAGAGATACTGAAGGCCGATCTGTATTTCATTGACCGGATCGGTTTACGGGAACACCTCAGTCCCACCCGCTCTAACGGCGTAGCGGCGATGCTTAAGCAACTGAAACTATACGCACTCGCGTATCAATCGAAATAAATCTTCCGCAATCCGCTCATCGGACTGCTCGTCACAGATCGTGACGTCCAGAATATGGTCTGCCTGAGAGTAGAAAGGTTCCCGTGCTTCCAGTTGAGGCGCAATGAAATCCAATAACTCTTCTTCCGTGCGTCCTTGCAGAACCGGCCGTTCACTCAAATCCGTCAGCATCAGGCGTTTCGCCAAATGCTCCGGTTTCCAACGGATATAGATACTGGTTCCTAATTCCTTGAGACACTCCATGTTGTCTTCCCAACACGGATATCCGCCTCCGGTAGCGTATATGATTTTCTCAAACGGAATCTGATCCGCCAGATCTTCCACCACATATTTCTCTTTCTTCCGGAAATCTTCGATGCCGAACCGACGGATATACTCTGCCGGCGTATAACCGTGTATCTGCTCAAACGCGTGGTCCAGATCAACAAAATGCCAGCCTAATTTATCCGCCAGCATCTTTCCGGCAGTGGTCTTACCTGCCGCCATGTATCCTATAAGGTAGATTGGTAGTTCCATGTGTCGTTGTCAGTCCAGACGATATGTCCGTTCTCGAAAGTGGCGAGGGGGAAGACAGATGTCACAGACGGTGTGACCTTCTCAATCAGTTCCCACTCCTTATTATATACGCGCGCGCAAGAAGAACATTGCGGCGCACAGACCGTAAAAATCACGAAGATTGAATCGCCCCGATACACCTCCAGGGTGGTACTGTCCGTCACGGCGACTTTCTCATAGACGCTGTCTTGCTCGATCACTTGCGGATTACCGCCTAACTGAAAGACGTCGGCAAGCAGCGCCAGACTAATGGATAAGAACAATGGCATAGGCTGCGATTCCTTCTTTACGCCCCACAAACCCCAGATGTTCGGTGGTGGTAGCTTTGATACTTACTTGGTTGGGTTCAACGCCCATGACATCCGCCAGGCATGCCTGCATGGCGTCGATATGCGGATTTAGTTTCGGCGCTTGGGCACAAATAGTGAGGTCACAGTTACCCAACTCATAACCGGCATCCCGTAACATCGCCATCACGCGGCGCAACAGGATCTTCGAATCGATCCCTTCGAACTCATTGCCTTTGGTGTCCGGAAAATGATAGCCGATATCCCGCATGGCAGCTGCTCCTAAGAGCGCATCGCATAAGGCATGGATCACCACATCCGCATCCGAATGACCCAATAAGCCTTGCTCATACGGCACTTCAATCCCCCCTAACCACAATTTGCGGTCAGGGGAGAACTGATGTACATCGTAGCCAAACCCTATGCGCATGGAATTAGTCCTTCTTGTTATTAACAAGATCCTTGATGCCGTAGAGATCGAAGCCCAAGGTGAAACGCATCGTCTGGTCGAGCGGGTTAGATGCTGCCAAACCAACGCAGTAGGAGATATCCAAGGTCACGATGGACAGGTGGAATCCGGCGCCGAAGGTAATCACGTTACGGTTACCCTTGTAGTAGTTCTCATAGCTGTAACCCATACGAGCGAAGAACTGCTTGCGGTACGAATATTCGATACCTGCGCCCCAACGCACCTCGTCAAACTCCTCTTTGGCACCGCGTGGCGCGTCCGCAAACGATTGGAACCAACCCTTCGCCGGGTTCAGTTCCGAATAAGCGGTCTGGCTCATCAACCAAGTCGTCTCGTTATCCGGATCGAATCCTTCGGTGAAACGGGACTGACGCGTCGGAACCAACATCTTATTGGCTTCTACGTTGAAGGTCAAGAAGTTATAGTCATTGATCGGCAATTCGTAACCCACACCGATATTCATGCTGGCAGGGATGAAGTTACTGCTTCCGTCATCGGCGTAGTTCATTTTACCGCCTAAGTTCTTCAAAGTGAAACCCAAGGAGAACTGACTTGTTCCCATCGGAAGCTCAATCGGTTGACGATAGTACAAACCGATGTCGGCAGCCATCGACCATGCCGGGTGCATCTCCGAACCACCGGTAGTGGAACTGTTATAACCGTTGTTCAAATCCGAGTACAGGAAACGCAAGGCAACAGACATCGATACGTAGTCATGTAACTGACGGAAATAGCTGACATCCAACGCCCATTCGTTCGGACGCACATTCTGCAGCACCGTTCCGTCCATGCTGGTCAACGCCACATCACCCATCGAGAAATAGGTGAAACTGGCACCGATACCACCGCCCAGATAACCGAAGTTATAGAAACCGGCAAGGTAAGCCAAGTCGATGTCACCTACCAATTTACGCAACCAAGGCGTGTAGTTGGCAACGATACCGCCCTTCGTGTACATATAGGCGTACTTGGCAGGGTTCCAGTACTGCGAGTTAAAGTCCGCTTCCGTGGCAACACCCACATCACCCATACCGGCTGCACGTGCGTCCGGAGCGATAGACAACGACGGCATCGCTGTGATCACAGGATTCGGTTGAATCTCTTGCGCGCTCATCGTCACGGCGCATACAAGAGCTGTTAGAGAAATAAGAATCTTCTTCATTGTGTTATTTTTGTTTTATGATATTCTTTAAACTTTCAAATTAAACTTTCCATTTTATTTAGCGATTTGCTTCATAGGCTCTTTCAACTTTCAACTTTAAACTTTCAACTTATTGTGTAACAATAATCTTTCCCGCCGTCGTGCTGTATCGACTGGAGGCGGATTTGATTTTGACTACATACATATAGATGCCGGGTTGTAAACCGATCTCTTGCAGATTGATGCTTACATCGTCCGGGTTATCCTGCGTGTGGCTATATATCATCTGTCCGTTCATGTTATGCAGATAGATCTCGGTCTGCAATAACTCATCCGGTTGGTCGTAATGCACGATCATCCGCAACAAACCGGACTGCGGAATCGGGTTCGGATAGGTCGTAACGGAACAGATACTCGGATCCAGACCGGCTTCCACAATAAAATTCAATTTCTGCGTCGTGCTGTTGTTGAGCAAGTCCCATGCACGGAACGTCAGATAGTGCGCTCCGTCCGGCAGGGCTTCCATCAGGTAACTGACCTGTCCCTCCTGATAACTGTTATCTGCAGCCGTGAAATACTCGTTGAGTGAGTATATCATCTTCGGGTCGTCATCGACAATCAGCATCAGGTCATGTCCGATACCTGCACCGGCTGTGTTGATACCGTGTTCGTCTTTCAGTTCTGCAAAGAAACGCGGTGTGGGATAGGTCTTGTCGCCGTCCACGAATGCCGGTGAATTGAGATAGATACGCATCTCGGGACCCGTCGTGTCGGTCAGCAGACTCGTACCCGTTCCGCCTATGACGAACTGTTCATAATGTCCTACTGCTTCCTCCGTCTCGGCTTCCTCATCCGTCGTGACGGCATAATAGACGATGCGGCCGTTTCCGAAATTATACCGGATATCTTTGGGAACCATGAAGGTGTAACTGAACTTACCGTCCTTCACATCTGTCGCACCGGAGAAGATCATATTCGGATAATCGTTGTATTCGTTTACCAGCGGATCACCCCCTGCATTATCATTGTCCCGGGTAGGGATGGATTGCATCTTGTCATAGATAGTGATATCCACTTTCCCGTTGAAATCCGACACCAAGGTCTTGTCCTCATCAATAATCTGTCCCTCTACATGCTGCACGCTCAGCGCGTTGAGCGTATCCATCTGCGTCAGCGTCTGCACCTGATAGTCGGTAGGGTAGTTGAGACGCAAAGCCGGATCGCCTAACAGCACATAGGCCAATTTGTTCTCCTGCGAACCTAAATTATTTTTGCCAAGGGCTATCGCCTCGCCTAAGGTCATATCGTAATGGAAAGCATTCGTATGCGCAAACAACTGGTCGCATACGCTGCGGTTAAGTTCTGTATTCGGTGTTGCATAGACGGTACGGGTAGCCGCCAACACACCGATCGCTCCGCCTTTGGGATTGAGCAAAGCCGATTCCGCCGCACAGCGTTTACCTCCATCGCACAAGGCGAAGTTACAAGTAGCAAACAACCAGAACGCCAGATTCTTGTTACTCATCGCCTCGATGTCCTTTTGGTTTAACATCGACTCGTTCGTAATCGCGTTGTAACCGCCGTGACCGGAGTAATCGAAGAACAACGCACCGTTACGCAGCAAGTTCATCAAACGGTTCTTTGCCAGCGGATAGCTCTCTCCGCTTGCGTTCACCTCCTGCGGATAAGCGTCCAGGAAGATCTTATGTACCACAAAATCCGGATTTGCTACGCGTACGCGTTCTGCGCTCACTTCCGCTGTCTGCGTATGGGTACCGTTCTCACCGTCGTCTGCCAGATAGACCAACTGGTTCTTCCATTTGCCGGTCTGCTCGTTGCGGATGTAACGGATTAACTTATCCACCGTCGTTTGTGCCTCCTCTATACTCTCAACCGGCAAACGGCCTACACCGATATCCATCTTACCCGAACGGTCCGAAGTACCTTCATTATCATCCAGGAAACCGAAATAGTCCTCTGTGCAATACGCCTTCACCTCATTGACCGAGTTCTTGGACTGATAGGTCAACAGCAGGCTTGTACCCGAATTGGACAGCAACTTACGGTTATCAAAACTACCGTGCCCCATGAGCAGTAACCATCTCGGTTTCTGGATACTGCTTCCGTTCGCCCGGTCGTACAGCATCTTCATCAACCAGCGATAAGCGGTCGCATCCGGTGTACCCGAAGAGAACTCGTTATACACCTGCTGATCGGTCACCACTGCCCATGTGATACCTTGTTTCTCCTGGTGAGCCTGTGCCAACTGCGTGGATACCTCTTCGTATCCCTCCGGGCAGATGATCACCAAGTCAATATTCTTCAAGGCATGCAGGTTCTGGTTCTTTACCTCGCCTACTACCTCTGCGTGTACAAACTGCGTGCCGTCGGTCTTCACGGCGATATATTCATGTACCCCGTCAGCCTGCGTACCTGTCCACAGCAACTCGCCGTTGGACATCGTTGTCGGCATCCGTTTGATGGCGTCTAAGTTCGTAATATCCCATACCTGCGTATTGGCGTTCGCGCCCTGTAAGTGGAAGCGAACCGGTGTAGATGTATTGCGGTTCACCGTCGTGCGTACGCCCATATAACTGCCGTTCATCTGCATCGTAGAGGTTGTCGTGATCTCGATATAATTGAGCCATCCCAAAGCACTGGCATTGCTGTTCTGTAATTGCAAAAGCACCGTCTGTTTGCTTGCTTTCGCCGTACCGTTGATGACGATGATACCGGTCTCTCCGAACGAATAGTTGTCGCTGGGAATAGGAATAGAGGTCTGCCCCTTCTGACTGCTGTTCAGCGTGCCTGCAAAAGTGGAGGCTGTCGAAGCATATGCTGCCACATCGGCATAGACATAAACCGATTGACCGGCAACCGCGTTGGGCGTGCTGAAGGAGAACGAACGGCTCTGATTAGCTGTGAACTGCTCGCCGTAGAAAGTCTGACCGCCACCGTACACACCTGTTTTGTCCACCAGGTTCAAGGAGTCTTTGTCTTGCACTTGATGCAGCGGATAGGTCGTGATCTCTGTCGGCGTACCGCTTACCGCTTCCCCTGCCGTCGGGGCTAACTTATTGCCCACATTATCCGTCAACAGGTAGTAACCGTAGTTCGAATAGGTGTTTCGGGTATGGGCAAAACGCGAACCGTTATAGGACCAGGCAATAGGACCTTGCACATAAAACAGAATATAATCGTTTCCTACAAACACAGGCACCTGCGGCAGGTCGTCGATGTTCCGTTTCTGAAAATCCTGCTCTTTCTGCGCACCGCCGTAACCGAAGACACGAATCTGACTCGGGTTCAAACCCGCAGCTTCCAACTCACTGAAACTCATTCGGCACACACCGGACTCGCTCACGCGAATCTTCACCCAATGCCCCTCCGCCAAGACAGAACGGTTCACGTACGAGTGAATACCTGCCATCATCGGCAGGCACAATGCCATCAGTACTATCGTTAGTATTTTTCTCATTTGATCTTACAATATAGTTTCTCTTCGCCTTCCACTTCGATACGAAGAATCTCTTCTTTTTGCACTTTGCACGGGGCTTGTGCCGCCTGGATATAAATCAGATCTCCTTGCCGGATGGTCATCAGTTTACTCGCTTCCACGATCGCTTCTTGAGGAGAAATAATCAATTCATCATTGAGCAACAGAGCTGCGCTCATTTCATCATTGTTTATCCATTCCCCTATTGCCAACGAATAGTCAAAAGCAAGGGCTTGTGTCCAAGGCTTACCTTCCACTTGCGCCTCACGTAACTTATCCATCGCCACAAAATCCTCCCCCGGAGCGATCGCATCGTAGTAGCGGTTGGCAAACTTATACGCTATCTCTTTGCCCAAACGGCTCACGCGTAGAATCAAACAAGGAGTGACTCCTATCTCTTGACTCCAATCGGGCATAAAGAACGGTTTGCGTCCGTTGAGCAGACAACTGTCGCCTTTCAGCACAATCTCCGTCTCGCCATTACGATAAACAAAGCCTATTATTTTCATAACGCTACAAAATGCGGGGCAAAGTTACTACTTTTTTTCGACATACGCAAGCATTTAAGCAAAAAGTGAAACTTTTTCTTAAAATAAATGTCAAATATCCAATCTCAAATGTCCAATCAATTATTTAGCCCGTATGAATAATTGTACCGGTGTTCCCGTGAAATCCCACCATTCGCGTAACTTGTTCTCCAGGAAGCGACGGTACGGTTCTTTGACGTACTGCGGCAGGTTGGCGAAGAACACAAAGGTCGGGATCTGCGTGTTCGGCAACTGGGTACAATACTTGATCTTGATGTATTTGCCTTTCCAAGCGGGTGGGGGATAGTTCTCGATGAGCGGCAGGAACTTCTCGTTCAACTGCGCCGTCGGCACTTTCTTGTTCTTGTTCTCATACACATGGATCGCCGTCTCCACCACTTTGAAGATACGCTGTTTGGTCAGCGCACTCGTGAAGATAATCGGAAAATCGGTAAAGGGCGCAATACGTTCCCGGATAGCGGCTTCGTACGATTTGATATCCTGATTGGTCTTGCTCTCCACCAAGTCCCATTTGTTGATACAAACGACGAGACCTTTCTTGTTCTTCTGGATGAGGGAGTAGATATTGAGGTCCTGCGCCTCGATACCGCGTGTCGCATCGATCATCAGGATACATACATCGCTATTCTCTATGGCACGAATCGAACGAACCACCGAGTAGTACTCCATATCTTCGGTCACCTTCGCTTTCTTACGGATACCGGCTGTGTCCACTAAGTAAAAGTCCTTGCCGAACTTGTTATACCGTGTATAGATCGAGTCCCGTGTTGTACCCGGTATATCCGTCACGATGGTACGGTCCTCACCGATGAACGCGTTCAGGATGCTCGACTTACCGGCATTCGGACGACCCACGATCGCAAAACGCGGCAGGTCTTCCAACTCTTCGTCGCTGTTGTCTTCCTTCTTGAAACGGCTTACCACTTCGTCCAACAGATCACCGGTACCCAGACCGTTCTCGGCAGACAGGATAAACGGTTCGCCTAAACCCAGTTTGTAGAACTCCGCCGCGCCATACTGGTTCTCGAACGTATCGACCTTGTTCACGCAGAGTATCGTCGGTTTCTTGGCTTGACGTAACAGATGCGCTACCTCCATATCGAACTGCGTAACCCCTTCGTTCACATCGACAACCAGCATCACTACATCCGCTTCGCGAATCGCCAGATCCACTTGCCGGTTGATCTCGGATTCGAAGGTATCATCGCTGTTCACGACCCATCCTCCGGTGTCGATCACACTGAACTCCCGACCACACCACTCGGCCTTACCGTACTGCCGGTCACGCGTCGTGCCTGCCGTATTCATCACTATCGCCCGACGCGTACCCGTCAAGCGGTTAAATAGAGTCGATTTCCCAACGTTGGGACGACCCACTATAGCCACAATATTCGCCATAGAAATTTCAAATTTATGATTTATAATTTATGATTTACAATTACCGCATCCGCTGTCACAGTCATCGCATTTACCGTGACACTTACCGCATCCGTGCGGATTGCGGATGGCTTTGAGCTCGCCTTCCGTCACATCGCGGATCTCGAGGATCGTACCCTTGAAGTGCAGATCTTCTCCGGCGTACGGGTGGTTCAGGTCAATCGTCACCTGATCGTCCGTCACCTCACAAACTTGCGCCTTTACGATCTGACCGTCCACCGTGTTCATCGGAACGATCGCGCCTACATAGACGCGTTCCTCGTCGAACTCGCCGTCACCGTTGAAGAACATCTTCTTCGGCAGGTCCATCAGACCTTCCTGAATATACTCACCGTAGGCGTCCGCTGCTTTCAGCACGAAGTCAAATGAATCGCCTTCTTCCTTGCCGGCCATCGCCGCCTCAAAAGCCGGAAGCATCATCCCTTCGCCTTGACACCATACCAACGGAGCCTCCTCCGTCGCTTTTTCCATTAACTCTTCTTGACCACCCTCGCCGTTGATATACAACTCGTACGTGGCCTTCACTACTTTCAAATTCTCTATCATTTTCTTTTAACTTTAAACTTTCAACTTTCAACTTTCATCACCACCACTCCACACGGCTGTCGGTACTCTGGTTACTGTTCTTGTCGTACTTCAAATCGCTCAAGATGGAGGCGTTGATACCGATGTGGAAGGTGTAACTCTTGAATCGTCCGATCGGGTTGATGCTGGCAGTCATATTCCAGCAGTGCAAATCACGGCTGATGTTGATATTGCAAGCCGTCACTTTCTTGGAGTCGAAGTTATACGTCATGTTGGCGCTCACTTTCCATCCCTGACCAAGACCGATGTTTCCGTGCAGCGTCAGGTAATGACTGAACTTCATCTTGTAATACATCTTGTCGTAGTCGAACTCATTTCCCGGGGCGTAAGACAACGAGTAACTGAAGCCCAGACTCCAAGGGATATCGGTTTGTATATAGCCGTCGTCCACCTTCTCTTCTTTCTTGTTGCGCTTGGCGTTCCTCTCCTGACCGTCTCCGTCTTTCTCAATAGCCCCCATCTCGCCATCTGTTCCGTCGGTCGAACCTCCTTCCGTGCTTTCGTCCTTCGTGCGCTTGCCTTCCGCCTTGTCCCGCCATTTCTTGATGGTCTGGTTGGTGAGCGTATAATTGAAACTCCAGCGAAGACCGTTCCAGTGCGGGAACCTGCCGTTGTGCCAGTACTGCTTGTTTGTGCGAACCGGCGTACCCAGCGAGTTCAATTCATACATGTACGGGTCCAAATCCGTATTCAGGTTCAGACTGTAGTTGTTCAATTTCGGGAACTTCAAACGCAAGTTGACGTGGAACTGACTCCAGTTCATACTGTCTGCTGCGAAGTTATAACCACCGGTCACGGAGAACTTGTCAATCAGACTCACCACCTTGTAGGGATTCTTACCCGTCGTGTCGTCCTTGTTGACGATCTTCATCTCCAGGTTGTTATCGATACCGAAATTGATGGCGCCTACCATGCCGTTACCCGGTGTACCGTACGGACTGCTGCTGAATCGCGAATAGGTCTGATGCTGATAAACCGGATTACCCGCTTCGTCCACTTTCTGGATCTTCCGTCCCGTGATACTGTCTGTCTCCGACGTATAAACCGGTTGGTCATAACTGCCGTAGTAACCCCAGAAACTCGAACCGAAATCAGGATGGTACGTCAGACCGAAATAGGGCGTTAGCACATGCCGGAACTTCTCCACCTTGCTCTTTGGGAATAACTTCTTCAGCGGTGTGTAGAATCCGTATAACTTCGTACTGAAGCTTACACCCATATCGAAGTCGAACACGTTATAGAATCCCGTCGTCGTGTCTCGCTGCAATGCCTGCGTCTCATCATTCCAACTCTGGTCGATGCGTTGGAAATACATCCGGTCACGCAGGTTGATGGACGGCGAAATAGTCAGGTATTTGAAGACGGTGAAGTTCGCATTGATAGGCAGCGAATGGTTCAATCCCGTCTGCCAGTCTTTGAAGAAATCGGAATGCAGAAAATCCTTCTCCTTGATACTGTTCACGGCGATCTTGCCGTTCATTGAGTAACTCATCTTGATCTTCTCGTACCATTTCTCCTTACCGCCTACTTTGCCTTTCCGTTTCAGACTCGCCTGCCTCCATTCCTTAAACGGATTCACGCTACTCATGTTCACCGTCAACTGCGGTGCTGTCAGGCTGATCGTCGAGTCACTCGTACGCTGCGTCAGGTTCGCCGTCAAACTCAAACTCCAGGGACTGTCCGGAAAACGCTGCGTGTAGTTGATACTACTGCTCTTCGTGTTCTCCGAATAGAGGTTCGAATTGTAGTAACTGTTGATATTACTGCGGTTGTAACCGCTCGTCGAGAAGTTCACACTCGCCGAGAAAGTGCAGTACGGATTAAAACGGGAATCCTGGTTATGCGTCCATTGAACGCTGAAGTTCTTTCGTGCCGAGTAATCCGGCATGCCTTTCTCGCCCGTCACGTCGTTGCGGTAGTTGATACTCAGATTACCGTTAAACCGGTACCGCCACACGTATTTCGACTTCGCTCGAATCGCCCATGTACCACGCGAATAGATATCACCCGTCAATTCCAAATCCACATAATCGCTCAGCGCAAAATAGTATCCGAAATTCGTCAGATACAAACCTCGCGTGTAGTCATCGCCGAACGTCGGCATCAGGATACCGCTGGAGTAACGGGTGTTAAAGGGGAAGAAACCGAACGGGATAGCCAACGGCAAGGGCACGTCGCCAACCACCATGTAAGCCGGACCGGTAGCGATATAATCACCCGGTTTCACTTTCGCCTTTGTCATATTCAGGTAAAAATGCGGATGTTCGTGATCGTCACAGGTCGTGTATTGACCGCCTGCCATCAACATCTCGTTGTTCTCCAGTTTCTTCGTCCGGTCCGCAATGATATATCCTTCGCCTTGCTGCGTCACTACATGACGTATGTAACCGCGTTGCGTCTTGATGTTATAGGTGATCTCATTCGTCTCGTATTGATCCTTCCCGTCCTTGAAGACCGGCTTGCCTTTCCAGTCATACTCCAACGAGTCCCAAACACCATGCGCATAAATCAGACTGCTGTCTAAGTTCATCCGGATGTACTCGGACGTCAGTTCCATCTTCTCAAATCGCAACTCACCCTTTCCGTGCAAGTACGCCGTTCCGTTATGCATCATGATCATCGAATCGCTTGACTGATAATGCACCGGTGCCGTCAACCCGCTCTTCGACTGCTTCTTCGGTTCCTCTTTGGTTTCTAGTGTTTCTAGGGTATCTAGAGTTTCTAGTGTATCTAGAGTATCTAGTGCATCTAGTGCATCTAGTGTGTCTGGTGCTCCCACAATTTCCTCCGCCCGTACCGCCGTAAAGCAGCACAGAATCAGCATCAACCATATGTACACACGCATGCGCATAATACGCCAAAATAAAATCCGGCCGCAAAAGTACAAAAAAAAAATGACATACACAAGTATTTTCGCAAGAAAATAAAAAAAATCGCCCCTAAGGACGATTTCTTATAATTTTTATTGTTTGTATTGCTGATGATTGATTATGTTCAATTTTTCAAAGCCTTCTGCCGTCCAGCGTGAACCTCATTCCGTTGCGACGAATGATCAGTATACCGTCCATCAGCATCTTACCGGCCTCACTCTCCGGCTCTGCCACGCTCTCAATATTCTGCAGCACCGGCGGCTCAAATCCGGCAAACTTACCCATGTAGTACGCCGCACAAACATCAGCAGCACTCTGACCTACTTGAACCTTACTCAAACGGTTGATAGCGTGACCGTTATTGTTCTCTGTACTCCATAAACCACGGTTCTGCCAAGTCCATAAAACCGTTCCCTGTGACGTGCTCCAATCGGTGTCGTCGCCGTTACCGGCTTCCTCCGGAAACCAGTAGTTGATACCCGTCACATTCTCCAACGGAAGAAGCGCATCAACAAGGTCCTTCACCATCTTGTATTGACCGGCTACGGAGCAAGGCCACACATCCTGCGTGTTGTAATTTACCCCTGCTGTCGGCCAGTACTGGAAATTGTACGCAAACTCGACAATTTGGACGTCTTTATCCGGAAAATCAACCGCCAACTGTTTGATCGATTTAACCAGGTTGTTCTTGTCCGTTTTGCTCTTCACCTGCTCATCCGTCAGATACCCGTGCCAGAACGGATAATAACTCAGTCCGATTATATCAAAATACACCTCATTATCAATCAGTTTCTGGTAGTAGTATTTATTATAACCCATATTGGTCGCCCGGTCCGTATGGATGATGATTTTGGCATCCGGGCACAGCTCTCTCACGGCGTTACAACTGGCTCTTAGTAACATCAAATAGCCGTTCCAATTATCTCCGTCATAATCGTACGGATGAACCCTCCGATCGCATAAACCGTACATGATCTCATTGCCCACTTGTACCAGATCCGGTGTTGCATTTTCCGCTTTCAAAGTGTTCAGTACCTCCCGTGTATAGGTGTCCACATGCTGCGCCATCGTAGCATCATCGCTTCCCTTCCAGGCTACCGGCGATTGGATTTTCCCGGCGTCCACCCAGGTGTCCGAATAATGAAAATCCAACAGAAAATAACCGCCTGCCGCCTTGATCCGTTTACCCAAAGCCGTTACGTACGCCAGATCTTGACATAAAGACGGATCGGTCTTTTCCGGATTGACGAAGATACGAACCCGGAAAGTATTCCATCCGCACTCGCTCATCGCCCAAGGAATCATATCTTCAATCTTCTTGCCGAAGACATCCTTATAAGGCTTGTTATGGATCTCATACATGGGCAACATCGAAATGTCTCCACCCACATATCGAATACTCTCCGTCTCTTCCGCCCGCACACTCATGCACACAAGCGCAATAAATAATAAGGAAATAGCCTTTTTCATGATAGTAAAATTATAAATTCGGCTGCAAAGATACAAAAAAAAAATCAATCTTGCAAATTTTGCCAACTCAATTTTGCATTTTTAAGGTTTTTCACCCTTTTTAGGGCAATAATTTGTATATTTACTGAAAAATTAGTAATTTTGCGCCAAAATTATCATTTTGATACATAATAGGCAATAATCGTAACAAAATGTAAACAAAAATACAATTTAAATTAACGGATTTATTAACTAAAACTTTTTTAGGTATGAAAAAATTTTTCTCCCTTTTGTGCGCTCTTACAATCATTCTGAGCGCAAATGCTGCGCCTGCTGACTTGTCAGCAATGAAGTTCAGCAACCAGAAGATTGAGCTGAAGAAAGCTCCGCGTTTGCAGGAAGCAAAACTCCGTAAGGTGGCTAAAGCTCCGCAAGCAAAGGCTGACGAAACTCCTCTCGCTTCCGGTACATTCTACACTGTTGGTGGTGCGCTTTATGAGTATACCGGAAGTGGAGAGCAGGATGTAACATCGTCTGTTCCTTCCATTCAGGTAACTGTTGATGGTGCGAACGTGGCTATCTCTGGCCTGGGTTATTATTTTTCCGGTGCTATCACCGGTACGTTGTCCGGTAACACGATCACATGTGCCAATGCGCAAGCATTTGACCCGATGGGAAGTTACAATGGTTACTTGCTCGCTTCCGATGACGGACAGACCATTGCAAACAGCGTTGTGTTTACATATGATCCGGAGACACAAACATTATCCAATGACCAGTTTCTTTTAATTGGCCCTTATGCTACTCAATTGTCTTATTATGCATATTGGGTTAAGCCTGCTTTTAGTGCAATAGAGCCGGAAGGACCGGAACTCGTTGAGCTTCCCGAAGGTGCAACCGTTGTGGAATACACCATGGAATATTCTGAAGAAAACGACGAGGAAGAACTGGTATCGAACGCAAAAACTATCAACGTAGCAGTAGTGGGCGATCAGGTATATTTCCAAGGTATGAGTGCTTTTCTTCCTGAAGCATGGGTCGTTGGAACCAAAGAAGGTAACACAATCACCTTTGCTGCAGTTCAATACGTGGGTACATACTCTGGTATGACTTCTTTCTTCTTCTATGAGGATGAGGCAATATTTACCTATGATGCAGCGAAGGATACTTATACGGCAGAAGGTGAGATATATGGTTTGCTCGGAGAAAAGTACTATGATGGTCACTATACCGACCCTGTGTTGAGCAAAGCAAAACCTGTTGATTACAATAATCCGGCTGTAGTGGAGATTACCTATGCTACCCATCAGCTTACGGAGGCAGAAACATATACCGATGTTATTTATGCCTTCAGTAACGCAAAAGCGGACACCGTATTCCAGTTTGATATCTATCTTGACAAAGGTCAGAAAGATGTAGAATTGGGCAAAACATATACGATGGAAGATATGGAGTCGAGTTCGGACTATACCTATATCGCAATTAATGGCGTAGCAACCGCCTTGAAGGAAGTTACTTTCACCAAAACACAGGAAGAAGGTGAGGAAATTCCGACTTTCAAAGCGCTTGTTGTGGATATGAGAAATAATGTGTATAGCTTTGAGTGCACAATCGAGGAAACATTGCCTGAAATAGTGGAAGTACCGGATGGTCTGGTAACGGAAACTTATAAATTTGCAGGCTTTGATACGTATTATAAAGAAGATGTTGTGAAATTTGTACAAGTTGGATTCGACGGCGCCGATGTATATATCCAAGGTATGAGTGATTACATTGAGGAAGCATGGATCAAAGGTACGAAGAATGATGAGGGTATTTACGAGTTCCCGAAGTGCATCCTCGGAACCTATTCTTCTAAAGAATTGTACACGATTGCAACCACAATGACCTATGACGCTGAGCTTGATCAATTCACTTGTGCAAAGTTCAATTCGGAGGGCGGCGGATACAAATGCGACGTATATGCAAACATCACCTTGACCAAATACGTAGAAGTAGCGGCTACTCCGGCGGATCCTGAGTTCACCAACTTCGCTTTTGTCGGTGAAAAGTATCCGAAGGTAGAGTACTCTATTTCGCTGAAAGGTACTCAAAACGAAGACCTCAACCTGGATAAGTTGAGCTACACCTTCTTCATCCAGAAGGGTAATGAGATGAGTCCGCTCGTACTGACAACTGACCTCTACATCAAACTCGAGGAAGACATGACGGAGATTCCGTACAACTTCTCGGATTCCTATGATATCAACAATCATCGGTTGTACCTCAACCAAGACGAAGAGGAAGTACGCAGCTGGGATAAGCTCGGTCTGCAAGTCATCTATCGTGGTGCGGACGAAGAGCGCAAGTCCAACATCGTTTGGTACGATGTGAAGGCTTACTGGGATGAGCAAGGCATCGAGAACGTCGTTCTGACCGACAAGGCACAGAAAGTAATGATCGACGGTGCGTTGTACATCATCCGCAACAACAAGCTCTATAACGTACAAGGTGCTGTAGTTAAGTAATTAACTCCCCTACCAACCCAAAAGACTGTCACTCCGGTGGCAGTCTTTTTTTTATTCCTTCTGCCAAATTATTTCGTTCCCTTCTGCCAATTTGTCAGTTTTTTTATTATGGCATAGTATTTGTCCTATTTGGGGTGACTAGTCGTCTAGAACATCTAGGACATCTAGAGCATCTAGGACGTCTAGGGAATCTGGAAAATTTAAAAGAAAGGAATTATACTATGTCTAAAATTATTGGAATTGACCTCGGTACCACGAACTCGTGTGTAGCCGTAATGGAGGGTAACGAACCTATCGTCATTGCTAACGCTGAAGGTAAGCGTACGACCCCTTCTGTTGTTGGATTCATCGACGGCGGTGAGCGTAAAGTAGGCGACCCTGCTAAACGTCAAGCCATCACAAACCCGACCAAAACTATCTATTCGATCAAGCGTTTCATGGGTGAGACCTACGATCGCTTGCAATCTGAAATCGCACGCGTTCCTTATAAGGTAACGAAAGGCGACAACAACACTCCCCGTGTGGACATTGACGGCCGTCTCTATACCCCGCAGGAGATCAGCGCCATCATCCTTCAGAAGATGAAAAAGACCGCTGAGGACTATCTGGGCCAAGAGGTTACCGAAGCTGTCATCACAGTGCCGGCATACTTCAACGACTCTCAACGTCAGGCTACTAAGGAAGCCGGCGAGATCGCAGGTCTCAACGTACGTCGTATCGTGAACGAGCCGACCGCTGCTGCCCTGGCTTACGGCCTCGACAAGTCGAACAAAGATATGAAGATCGTTGTCTTCGACTGCGGTGGTGGTACCCACGATGTATCCGTGCTCGAACTCGGCGACGGTGTCTTCGAAGTAAAAGCAACCGACGGTGATACCCACCTCGGCGGTGACGATTTCGATCATCGTATCATCGATTGGCTCGTTCAGGAGTTCAAAAACGAGAACGGCGGAGCCGACCTCTCCAAAGACCCGATGGCTATGCAGCGTCTGAAAGAGGCTGCCGAGAAAGCAAAAATCGAGCTTTCGTCCTCTACCTCTACGGAGATCAACCTGCCGTATATCATGCCGGTAAACGGTGTGCCTGCTCACCTCGTTAAGACGCTGACCCGTGCTAAATTCGAGCAACTGATTGACGACCTTATCCAGCGTACCATCGCTCCGTGCCGCACGGCCCTCGAGCATGCCGGATTGAAGACCTCCGATATCGACGAGATCATCCTCGTAGGTGGTTCGACTCGTATCCCGGCTATCCAGGATGCCGTACAGAAATTCTTCGGCAAAGCTCCGTCTAAGGGCGTTAACCCAGACGAGGTAGTAGCTGTAGGTGCAGCTATCCAGGGCGGTGTCCTCACTGGTGACGTAAAGGATGTCCTCCTGCTTGATGTAACCCCGCTGAGCCTTGGTATCGAGACCATGGGTGGCGTGATGACCAAGATGATTGAGGCCAACACCACTATCCCGACGAAGAAAACCGAGACCTTCACCACAGCTGTCGATAACCAGCCGTCTGTAGAGATCAAAGTCCTCCAAGGTGAGCGTCCGATGGCGGCTCAGAACAAGCAGATCGGTATCTTCCACCTCGATGGTATCATGCCTGCCCGTCGTGGTGAACCGCAAATCGAAGTGACCTTCGATATCGACGCCAACGGTATCTTGAACGTCACCGCCAAGGATAAAGCTACCGGCAAGGAGCAGAAGATCCGTATCGAAGCATCCTCCGGTCTGTCTGACGAAGAGATCAAGCGTATGAAAGCTGAGGCTGAAGCTAACGCTGAGGCTGATAAGAAAGCCAAAGAGCAAGCTGACAAGCTCAACAAAGCTGACGCTACTATCTTCCAGACAGAGAAGCAGTTAGCCGAGTTTGGCGACAAGATTCCGGCAGACAAGAAAGCGCCGATCGAGAAAGCCCTCGCTGACCTCAAAGACGCCTACGCAAAACGTGACGCCGATGCCTGCGAAGCAGCCAACAATGCCCTCATGACCGCTTTCCAAGCCGCCAGTGCCGAGATGTACGCTGCCCAACAGCAAGCACAGCAAGGCCAAGCCGGCCCGCAAGGTCCGCAAGCAGGCCCGACTGACAACAACGGCTCCAACGGCTCCAACGGCCCTACCGCTGAGGACGTCGACTTCGAAGAAGTTAAATAAACGTCGTCTATTAGGTCGGATGTTATCCGACATCCCAAATCCCCTGCTCAATCGAGCGGGGGAGTTTTTTTGCTATTTTTCCCTAAAAAACGCTCTGTTTCGCATTTTCTTTCTCAAAAATTTGCATATTCCGTTTTTTTTTCGTACCTTTGCACCTGTTTTTATAATTACCGTCAGAGAGGATATGCGAAATACCCCCCCCCCATTTGGTGCGAATGCACCACTAATCAATCGAATACAAACAATCGCAACGCTTTAGGCGGTGCTTGGTAGTTATACCAAGTGCTGTCTTTTTGTTTGTGGAAAAATACAGAATTAGACGAAGTATAATAATATACTATATTTAAACATTAACGAAAAATATTACACTAATGAATAATAGGAAGATATATACCTTTATAGCTGCGCTGCTCTGTTCGATGTGTCTGCACGCCCTGCCGACACAATTCCAGTATTGCTATGATTGTAGTCGCGTGCCAGACTATCCCAAGGTCTTGGATCCAACCACGATTAAAGGATTTAAGAACCCATATGTAGGGTATAATGGAACGCGTACAGACGAAGGCCCTGATTTGGGAAACGTACCCGAAGGACCATGGAAATTGGAGTACGTAGAGAATTTCGATCCGGAGAATGATAAATATGATATGAACGTGATGGATAGGTCCCGGAATCAAATACGTAATATTCTCGATGCATACTACGGAATTGCAAAATATTGGAGAGAATCTGATTTTACAGAGGAGATAAAGGCTATAGCGCGTACTATACCAGTATTTGAATTGAAACAATGGAATCCAGCAACAGACGCGTTTGAACACGCTGCCTACGGAGTCGTTCTTACATATGCTAATGAAAGCAATGTAGAGCATGCTGCCCTATTTGTTGCCGCTTACTATGACTGGGGCTGCTTTTTGACAGATCAAGAACATTCATGGGAACGAAACAATATGACAATATCAATTAGCTTCGACGAGGATGCTAATGTAGGTGTTTCTTCCTTGGTGCCCGAGACAAACGATGAAGAAACGGGTATAGAGACAGCCATGAGTGCCCTGATAGGCACAGGCTCTACCAGTCTTGTCATCAACCGCACGCTCTACAAAGACGGCTATTTCAACACCCTTTGTTTGCCCTTCAGTCTGACTGCTTCCGAACTGGCGGAAAGCCCCTTGGCAGGCTGCGAACTGTTCTCCTTTGTCTCGGCTACGAACAATAACGGCACCTTGGATATAAACATTGCCCCTGAAACGGAGATTACCGCCGGTGTGCCGTACCTCATCCGTTGGGAGAGTGGGGAAGACCTCACCTCGCTTACGTTCAATAACATCGTGGTCACAACCAGCACCGGTCTGGAGGTCGGCACGGGCGATGTGACTTTTGTCGGAACAATAGGCCGTTCCACCTTGCCCTACGGTAATCAGTCCTACCTCTTTGTAGGAGCAGAAAACACGCTCTATTGGTCAGCAGTAAATGACAACACTTCCATGAAAGGCTTCCGCGCCTATTTCCGGATTAACGGCGGTGAACAAATAGTAATACCGCGTAATTCCCCTGCGCGGCTGGTAGTTCAAAGCAATGTGGCTACCGGACTTGGAGAAGTCCCAAATGACCAAGTACCAAGTAACAAGGTGCTGCGTGACGGCGTGCTGTATATCATGCACAACGGTCTCCGTTACAACGTACAAGGGCAGGCAGTAAAATAACCCGGAAACATGGTTGACAATATTTACCCAAAGAATATGAGAAAGACATATATACTCCCTGCGGTTCATGTAGCAGAAACATATCCCTCTTTGGTGCTGATGACATCCGGTGGCGCTGTGCAGAATGCAGGAATTACGACAAGTAGCGATGGTGACAATCAGGTTAAAGCCCGTGCACCGAAATTCTGATAATAGTAACAATATAATACCACTTTACAATATGAAAAAATTCTTCATCTTATTCGCCGCAACCTGTATCGTCTCCGCCGCGTGGGCGGATGCAGTCTATGAACCCCTGATTGTAACGGACGGTTTCAACAGAGATGTCATCGCGGAAACTTCCCCTTATACCGCGTCATCGGTATCCTATTATCTGCCTTATAACAGCAACCTTAACAACAACTACTACAAAACATACAATCATGCTACCAAAGAAGTTATACGTTTGACGAATGATGCCGAGAATAGGGGGCTTACTGATGAGCAAAAGGAGTACTTGGCTACAGAAACCGGTTGGCCGAATGATTATGGCAATCCCGGCGATCGTATAGTCAATTGTCTGACGGATCGCTATTCCGGTTTGTATTGGGAATTAGCTCCTTATACGGCGGAGAATGCACTCTGCTTGCGAGATAGTACGTCAGGTTGTGTCAATTCAGGAAGGTTTACATTTCGGAACGTAGGATGCTACCAGAAATTATATTTTTTAACCTTTGCAGGTGGTGTACAAGATGCAACAAAAGAAGATGAAACTTCTGTCGCAAAACGTACGATGACTACAACAGTATATTATTCTACAGGTGAGCCGGATACGTATCCATTTGAGTTTTTAGATTGTGCAGGTGTGAAACCGGAAAGGCAAGCGCATAGATGCCAAATATATAGTGCGGGATTTGTCAAAGGAACATCTCCAGGCAATACCGTCTATGCTGCTGTCAGCGAGATGAATGTAGATACTCATCGCTTGATTGATAGTGTCCATTTTTTATACAACGGCTCTAAAAGTACGGGCATCGCTATCTTCGCCGTCACTGGCAAAGTAGCAAACATCGCTGCACCAGGTGCTAACGCTGAGCCTAATCAAGCTCCCCTGCGTGCAAATGGTATCACAGAGAACAGTTTCCACGTGGAATGGGATCCTGTGGAAGGTGCCGCTTCCTACCGCATCGACGTGGCAACAGACGAGGATTTTCACCACATGGTGGAGGGCTTCAACAACGAAGCCGTCATTACCAGCCCCGATACGGTGATTACCGGCTTGGATGCAGACCACGAATATTACTGGCGTGTCCGCGCCGTGGATAGCCAAGGCGGACAGTCTGCCTCCTCTGCGCCGCGTCGCGTTCGGACAGAGAGCATCGACGGACCTAAAGCGACGAACGATGATGACCATGATCTTAAAACCAACGATATCACGCCGCTTCTGAACACCACAACCAACCTCACTATCAACCGTAAGCTCTACAAAGACGGCTATTACAACACCCTCTGCTTGCCCTTTGACCAGAGCGCAGCGGATTTGGCGGAGACCACTAACCCCCTGCACGGATTTACTATTTATGAGTTTGAAGAAGCTACGAAAATCGGTGACGCGCAGTTGGATATCCGTGTATCGGAAACAGATCATATCGAAGCCGGCGTACCTTATCTGTTGGATTGGCCAACCCCAAATGATGAGGTGCTGACATCGCTCGAATTCAAAGGAGTGACGATTACTACGGATGAAGGTCGGACCATCGGAGAGCCGGACAAAGTGCAGTTTGTTGGAAACATCAGCACTACCGGCGAGAACGGAATGGAGAACGGAAATCATAACCATTTGTTTATCGGTGCGAACAATGAGCTTTTCTGGCCCAATACCTCAAACGGTCTCAAAGGCTTCCGCGCGCACTTTGAAGTGCCGGCTTCCGGCCCGGCTTATGTTCCCCGCAATTCGCCTGCACGCATCGTCGTACAAACCAACGTGGCGACCGGCGTAGAAAACACATCCGCCAACTCTGCCGGAGCTAAAAAACAGTTAGAGAATGGCCAGTTGGTCATCATCCTTGACAACATCCGCTATAACGTAATGGGACTCAAACTCCGCTAATTAATAAACTAATAGACCAGTAAACTAGTAAACTAGTAGACCAGTAGACTATCCAACCAGTCAACTATAAAATCATCGTCGATAATGAAAAAGCATTATATAGTCCCGCAAATAGAGACGGTATCTTTCCGAGGCTTGAATGCCTTATGCGGAAGCGGTCAAGATCCGTGGGAGGGTGGCCGTGCCCCTCAGCGTCCCGTGTTCTGACGTCTGTCACACGCCGAACATGTATCCCCAAAAAACAAATCTCTCCCTCCAGACCAAATCCCCTCTCTCTCGCAGAGTAGGGGATTTTCTCTTCTTAGTCCGTTTCCTGCTCCGCGTGATAGCGCGGAGTTTCTCTTTCTTTCATTACAGGGCAATCCGATTGCCCGCTATTGTCCTGGGCTCGCGGTGTAGGCGGATTACCGCTCGCCTGGCGCCCCTTCGCCATTACCCTCCGCTGCGCCCGTTCGCCCTCGCGTCCGTCGTCTTCGTTCTTTTCCCGCAATTATATGCGGGCTCAGAACAAATCCGCCGACCCGCCCGCTTCGGACTCAATGCGGACGTAGCCCATTCGAAGTCTTCGTCCAAAATGGCGGATTCAATCCGTCATTTTGGGCATCTACCTGCTTTTTCTATTTTGTCCATTAGTAGAGCTGTCCTGTGCGCGCACATTCATGTGCGCTTCTTCTTCTTCTTCTCCTTCGTGCATTTTGGCGACATCCTTGTCGTCATGATCTCCTTCGTCTCCTGCGCGGGACAAACGTCCCGCGTAAGATTCTTCCTTTCCGCCGTCTATTAGACGGTGTATCATCTTCTTGGCTGTTTACCTGCGGTGTGGGTTCTATTCTTCTTCGTCCTATAGTGTCCTATAGTGTCCTATAGTGTCCTATTATGTCTTATTCCGACCTATTTTATTAAAAATCTTCCCTTTTTCTTGCATATATCAAATATTTATAGTACCTTTGCAGCGTCTTTTCGCAAGAACTGACATGACGTATTGGATTACGAAGCGTTTTGCTTTACTCTTGCTATAGAAAACTTAGGAACTTTTCAAAGCAACAAGAGTGGTACGGCGAAGCGTTCCTGCGTTTATACGTGGGACTGCTTTTCGCATATCTTTGTTGCAAGGTTTCCTAAGACCATCTATGGCAGGTGTGTGGCAAGCAGCCTCACGCTTTGTTTTTATTTACCTACCATCCGCAGAGGTTGCCGGACTAAAACACATTAAATCAATGAAAAAATCTTTCTTCTTTATTGCTTTTATAGCGATAATAGTATCTTTTGTTTCTTGTGGTTTTACTAAGAAGGAAAAAACGGATTGGAATAGGTATGATCTAAAAGGGAAAGTCCAAGAACTTCATCTTAAACGATATTCTGCGAAAGAAGCTTTCGGATCTTGGCAGAAACAAGAATTGCAGCTATCCACGAATATACATTTTTCCGAGGAAGGGAAGACTTTGCAGATTGATCAATACAATTATGATGAATCTGCGGATGCTAATACTTCAGCGTTTATGCTGCAGAATGCAAATTCTAATTATTTGCATGACAAAGAAATGTATATTTACTCTGACAATACCATGACCATCAATAGATATTCGAATGATGAATTTCTCTTTAAGTCTATTACTAAATATACAGATTTTGGTGAAATTAAAAGTATAACTCAATATAACTATGATGGAGAAGAAACGTATAGAGAAGAATGGTCTTATAACGACAAAAACCAAGTAATCGAAAAACGTTTTTATAGAGAAAAGGAGTTAAGTATGGTTCGTACAAATTATGAGTACGATGCTCAAGGACTAATAACAAAGACTAGTGATTACAATGCCGAGGGTGAATTAAGGTGCGTGCATCGTTTTGCTTATGATAAAGAGGGAAGAGATACGAACGAACAAGACTTCGATAGATTTGGAGAACTAATAGAAAGTGGCAACTACTCATATAATGAACAAGGACTAATGTCTTCCTTTATACACATTTATAGTGGCATACATAGTACTACAGAATATGAATATTTCTATGAATGTGATGAGAAAGGTCGTCATCTGGACAAAAAAGGTAATTATACAACTAAAATTATCAAGTATGATTCAGAAAATGTTATTATTGAAGAACGAAAAATAATATATTACTAATAATCCAAATTGCAATTTTAAGAATTATGAAAAAATCATTCTTGCTAATATTTGCTATCATAACTATTGCAATCAGCGCAAAATCTGCTACGTTCTCTCGTACTTATAAAATGTGCATGGATGATGTGGTATTGACCCTTAATCCAAACGGGAAAGCATTTTTTTACTTTGGTTGGAAAAATACTACTGAACATTATACATATAATCTTCGTTTAGACGAATACGGCAAAGATCATGTGTATTTTTACGATAGTGCTGGAAATATAGTATATGATGGCATGTATAATTACTACAATAATTATTTATATTCAATGAATATCAATGGTAACTATTTTACACAATGTGAATAGTTTTCCGACTTAATGTTCATAACAAGTCAGTAATTCATACTGCTCATCTTTCCGGGGTGCTTGCACCTCGGATTCTTTCTTTCATTACAGGGCAATCTGATTGCCCGTTTCTATGTCTATTAGCAGGGGATGTCATCCCCGTTCGCTTCTCTATTCTTTGAATTACGCCGACTAACAGTCGGCATGTTGTAAGATTACATCCCCGCCGCTTCGTTCATTTTGCCGGATAATATCCGGTTTTTGCATTTTTTTCATAATTTATTTGCATATTCCATTTTTTTGTTGTACCTTTGCCCCCGATTTAGCATACTATAGTACACGATTAGTACATCATTAGTATGATTTTAGTAGGTAATTAGTAGGTGATTAGTAGGTTGTTAGTAGGTGATTATCTGTTGCATCACAGGGCCATTTTAAGACGTCAAACCTCTCTAATCACTCTGACAAAACAGATATAATCTTAAATTATTCAGAATATGGGAAAAATCTTTTATGATCCTGGCATCGATTACACAACCGGCGCTTTGGACAGCCAACACAAACTTATCACGCGCCGCAAACATCTCCATGCTCCGAACGGAGCACTTTCCAAAGAATGCGATCCGGAAACCTATCTCCAGAGAAACAAACGTGACTACAAACAAAAACCACCTCAAGGCAACGAACTTGCCCATCTAAATCATTTCGGAGAAGCGGCAAAGCGTACAACCGCCCTCATCTATGCTTATAAATTCCCTGACACCGCCTCCGATGAGCAACGCTCCCTCCTGGAGGACTACCGCCGTCGTTTTGAATCCCAGCTCAAAGGTGCGCCCGACCCGCAAGCTCCGCTCAATAAAGAAGGGAAGCAGAAATACTATTTCCGCTTCGATAACTTTATCCGCGCCATGATCTATCAGGAACTCAAATAGTCGGATTAACCCCTTATCTCCTCCAACGGCAGTTTTACAAATTCCCGCTTTTCCCAAAGAGGGTGGGGGAGCGTGAGCGTAGATCCGCTCATTAGAATCTCTTCCCCTGCCTCGTCAAACACCCGTATCAGGTCTATATCAATCGTGCGGTCTTGGTACTCCGGATGCGCCGGATCGGACTTGTGCGTCCTGCCCAACTCCCGCTCTATCTCCTGCGTGATACGCAGAACCTCCAGCGGTTGCATCGCTGTCTCTACACGGCAGCACAGGTTGCAAAAACCGTTCTCGCTCTCAAAACCCCACGGTTCGGAATAGAAAAAAGAAGAGCAGCGATCAATCCTTCCTATTCGCTGCCCTATATACTGTAGTGCCTCCCGTAGCGTCTGCTCACGGTTGCCCACATTGCTCCCGAGTGAAAGATAATACCGCATGTGCTGCTTTCACCATCTTCGGATACAAAACAGATTTCTTCACCACCGGCGCATCATCCAGATAATGATACTCCGCATTCGTGCGCTCTATGATAAAGACGGCAATCAACGTGATCAACCCGTACTTGCACAATCCGAATGCCGAGCCTACGATCCTGTTCACCCATCCTAAATGGATGGCGCTCAGGAATCGGTTCAGTAGTCTTGCCAATAACGACAATGCCACCGCGATCGCCAGGAAGATGATCGTGTAACCGACCACGTCGCATACTCCCTGCGGCCACGCAAAGAGCGTCATCACCGCACCCGATACGGCCGGCGCAAACCAACGCGCCCCGAGTACTCCGAGAATCACCACCGCAAGGGCGATGACCTCGGAGATAAACCCGCGCGTCCAGCCTCGTACCAGGCCGGCTAATAACGGTAATAGGAGTATGACGTCCAACCAGTTCATTTATTTACTCGTCTTCCGGCTGGGGAACACCTAACTTCCACTCAACAGGCTCCCAACGGGGATCTGCACCATCTGCCTTACACTCCGGCAGAATATCCGCCATGCTACACGGCGTGATGGACCACTCGCCTCCGTCCGGGGCGTAGTTGCCGTTATCCATGTAATATCCCAACACACCGGTGATCGAACCAACATATTTCTCTGCCGGCAGGTAGTAATAGGCGTAACGTGCGTACTCGGACGTACTGATCAGCACTTGGTATTTGTTGGTCTTGTCTGCCACGAAACGGGACTGCGGATAACCCACATTACCGGTCGTCGGACCAAACGTACAAGCGTTTTTATCCGTCTCCGGATTACCCAGATCGGTCGAATCGGCTTTATAATGGTTACACGGCGTCGGACCTCCGTTCATATCATCGTACTTGCCGTTGAAATGAACATCACGGATGCGGATCAAACGACCATCCGCTTTGCGGGCTGCTACAACATTGCTGTATTTCTTCGGATCTAGATATTTAGCTTTGAAAACGATCATGTTTATTGAATCATATTTCAGTTTGCTCACATCCGGCTTGCCGATCATATGAGCTGCATTGCGGAATTGACCAGACGTGATACGGCCCGGTGCCCAACCTGTCTTCTCTTCTGCCGAACCGGCGTAGATATTGTTGTTGTTCGTTGGGATACATAACTGCGGCTGGTTCGCATAACGACCGATGGCCAAACCGTTACAACGGATAATCATCTCCTGACCCTGATGGAACATACCGCCTGCGGAACCCATATCGAGCGATACACGCAGACATTGCTGGTCGATCTCAGGATAACCCTCTTGACTCCAGTCGTTCACCTGTTGCAGCACCATCGACTTGTAGAAATTGCCTCCGTAGTCATCCGTCGCGACACGTGCACGGATATAGATACCCGGACCTCCCTTCGGGAATGTATCAATCGAGAACAGATACAATCCTTTATAGTACGAACGGGTACGGTAGCGGCTCGAATCACTCATGAAGTTTCCTGGCTCCGTCATGAACGTATCCAGCAAGTCATTGATATTGTATATCTTATATCCTTCCGGATTCTCGGCTTCCAACATCTCCGCCAGTTGACTCTCTTCCGAAAGAAGCACGTCCTTTGCGGTTAGCCCGCGGGGTTCGCAGGAAGTCATCAGAACAATGACCGGCAATGCCAGCATCATTGCGTATGCATATATAGACTTTCTCATTGTTGTTAGAATTTATAGGTTACTGTTAAGAAGAAGTTAACTCCCCATGCATAGTAGTACTTGGACGGGTATTTCCATGCATTGGCGGTGATAACCGAGTTGTGGTAGTCTTTCTCTCCTTGACGTACACCACGCGGCAGACGGGCTTGTTGATAACCGCCTGTCTTGAAGTGCGTGTTGTTCGTTAAGTTGGTCACACTCAGGTTGATAGATACAGACTGACGGTTCGGCAGATAAATCAATTTACCTACGGACATGTCAATCAGGAATCGGTTCATCGGGTTCGTTGCTGCCAGACTCTCTTGCTCCGTCATAATGTTATACGGATATTTGAGTACCGGTACGCCGTTCGCATCCAGCACCGTATTCGCGCTATAGGTAGCCTGACCGTAAGTCGGACTCTCCGGATCGATATCAATAGTAGCCTCCGAAACTTTGTTATCGGTCGTCATAACCGCATTGGCGAACTCGTCATTGAACGATCCGTTCACATGCGTTCCGTCAATACGCGTACCGGTGTACAAACCTTGCATTCGACGACTCGGTGCTACTGACAGGAAATTCCAGTCATGGTAACTAACCGTCACATCAGCAAACCACATCTTCGGATGGAAGAAACTTAACTTCAAGCTGGCGTTCACTTGCGGACCCGTTGACAGACGCAAGCCTTTCAGTAAAACCTTGTCCGTGGTCTCAAGAATCAGATCTTTCGTCACCTCGTCCTGCGTCATAGGCATACCGTTTTCTGCGGATTGAACAGCGATAGCATCGCTCGTGTAGCGGTAGTCGCCTACCGACGTAACACCCGTCAACGTAAAGTACGTACCTAACTTAACAGCGGCTGCTGCCTCAATACCCATGTAGCGTTTGTCAATACCGGTCATCGCTTGGTTTACAAACGTACGAGCCTCATCGTCATAGTAACCGTTCAACTCCGTTCCGTCCCAACTCTGCGTGAAGAATCCCGTTACACGACCGCGTACGATCGGGTAGTTGAATTCATACGTCAGGTCTGCCGAAACCACTTTCTCGCTCGATGCGTAGAATTGTTTCAGGTTCTTGGCTTTGTCATGCACATAAATACTCTCTACCACGCGGTCGTGTACACGCTGCGAGATATAAGCATCGCGTGCATAAGGAGCACGAGTCTCTGCCAATGCGTTCAATTTCAAACGGTTACGACCGTTGATCTTATACGTGGCACCGGCCTTGAAAGACGGATCTAAGAAATGGTGCGCATTCCCGTAGAAAGTTTTGTGAAGACCTTGATTCTGATTCGGATCAATAGGATACTGATCAATATTGTTGCCTAAGTATTTCCACATCGTGCCGCTCTTATAACCCAGCGTAGCCAAGTAAGCTTGACGACCGTTGAACATTTTGGAGAAACGTTGCATCGAGGTGTAGTTAAGCGCGAGCGCGTAGTAAAAATCAACCTCATTGAATGTCCACTCGTTCTGGAACCATACATTGGCTTTCGCCATGTTGATGCGGTAATCGTAACCGAAACGGTCTCCAGTGCGAATGGTGTCATTACGGTTATACAGGTCGTTCTGAATCACATTGGCGATATCGGCCTGCGTGAAACCGCTGTTAGATGCCAACTCCTTGATATCACGGTCTGCAAAAGCATCAATATCAATCCATTGATTACCGCCAAGCAGATCATCAATCGTCTTGTAATGAATACCTTGCGAATATTTACCCTCTACGCCCAAGGTCATCTTCAGGTGGTCATATTGCTCGTTCACATAGTTGAACATCGCATTCGCTTCCTGGATGTCATTATGACGGCGCTCCAGGATATAACGGGCTGAACCTTTTGGGTTATTGGCGTTGTTCGTATAGTTGGCGGCATAGATATTATTCCAGTCAATCTGCGTAGTCAGATTATCTCTGTTCTTCCACAAATCCACCAACGCATTGTACTGATCCTCATCAATAGACGGACCTACCAAATTGCCGTCATGACCGATGAAACCGCTGCCGTAACTCTTGCCGTTCATGTCCTCGCCGATAAACAAACCCCAAGGATAGTGCTTGCCGTTGGCGTCGAATAACTGATCCGCAGAGCCCGCGTTGTTCGGGTTCGCTATCTGACCGTCCCACATGGCCGAAGGCAGGTTACGGTAGTAGTCCGGACGGGGATCCGGTGCGTTGTAGAATGTCAACGCAGAGTTCGAATACCAGGAATAATGGTAACCGGCTGCCACTTTGAAGCGTTGCTTGTCATCGATAATACGCTCATAAGCGGCGATAACCGTCGGGTCGTACGACTTCACGATACGGCTGTTACGTACCTTGCCGTCCTGATAACCCCAATACGGGTTGTAGTTGTTACTTCCCGTCAAGTCATAAACCTCTTGCGTTACTGCTGCATTTTGGCCACGCTCTGTCGGGGCACCGAAAGTGATCAACTTCAAACGGGCATTGTCCCAAATCTTCTCTGCCGTCAGGAAGTAACCCAGCGAGTAGTACTTGATACCTTCTCCGATGATACCTTTGTTATCGATATACGGAGAGAAACGGTAAGCCAACTGTGCTGTTACTGCCCAACCGTTCGCCATCACACCGCTCGAATAAGTTGCGTTCACACGAGCCTTGTAGTTTCGGTTCGTTCCCGCTGCTCCTACTTTCCAACCTTGTGCATAACGGCTGGCACCCATCAGGTAGTTCGTCGATTGAGCGATACCACCAAAGGTGAAGTTGGTCGCCTCCATCGGGTTCAACACCTCTTTGTAACGACTTGCATCATTCAAACCACCCATCGCTGAATAGTTGAACTGACCGCGTTCCTGCGAGCTGAAATTCAAACCCTCGATGTAGTAGTTCTCTGCGTTCGACTGGTAACCACGGTTGCGATAACGGGCTGTGGACCAAGCGAATGAGGTGTTTGAATTAAATACGTCCGTCGTTGCCGAAGAAGAGGATGCCTGCGATTGGGAACGACCTTCATCGTCCGTCATCTCCTCTTCCGTCAGGTTCAGCAAGATCTCGTCTTGGGCCTGATTGACAATGTCTTGCTTCATGACAATGTCGTCCATCACGTTTTCTTCATTCTCCCTGAGATTGATCAGTTCAAGCTCCGGCATGAACCCCTCTTTCTCAATGAGCACCTCTTCATCCATCGCTTCCAAGTAGAGCAGGGTAAACAAACCCTCTTGGTTCGTCGAGGTGGAGATGTTTTGGTTGGCCAGGGTTATCTTTGCTCCCACTACAGGTAACTGCGTGGCCTCATCGATAACACGACCCTTGAGCGATGTCTGCGCATACGAACATAGTCCGATAGCCAGCACAAACATCAGCGATAAGAGTTTTTGTCTCATAACGATTGTTTGTTAGTGTTTCTATGATATATAATTTTCAATTTTCAATTTTCAATTAAAACTCGGCCGTCTTCGGTGTACGAGGGAACGGAATTACGTCGCGTATGTTCTGCATGCCCGTCACAAAGAGCATCAGGCGCTCAAAGCCCAAACCGAAACCGGCGTGCGGAGCACTTCCGAAACGACGGGTATCCAGATACCACCACATATCCTTCATCGGAATGTGACGACGCTCGATTTCTTCGTTCAACAACTCCAGACTCTCCTCACGTACGCTGCCACCGATGATCTCACCGATCTGCGGGAAGAGAACATCCGTACCTTGCACCGTCTTGCCGTCCTCGTTGATCTTCATGTAGAACGCCTTGATATCCTTCGGATAATCGGTCATGATAACCGGTTTCTTGAAGTGCTCTTCTACCAGATAACGCTCGTGCTCGGAAGCCAAGTCATCACCCCATGCGCAGGGGAACTCGAATTTCTTTCCGTTCTTAATCGCCTCCTGAAGGATATTGATACCCTCGGTATAGGGCAGACGGACGAACTCCGTATCCACTACACTCTTCAGGCGCTCAATCAAGCCCTTGTCCACAAACTGATTCAGGAACTCCAGATCATCCATACAGTGCTCCAACGCCCAACGAACGCAGAACTTGATAAAATCCTCTTCCAGATCCATCAACTCCTCTTTCTGGATAAACGCAACCTCCGGCTCGATCATCCAGAACTCCGCCAAGTGACGCGGCGTGTTACTGTTCTCTGCACGGAAAGTAGGACCGAAGGTGTAGATCTTACCAAGTGCCATCGCACCTAACTCACCTTCCAACTGACCGCTCACTGTCAACGCGGCTTGCTTGCCGAAGAAATCATCGCTATAGTCGATCTGTCCGTTCTCGTCGTACTTGAGGTTGTACAGGTTCTTCGTCGTCACTTGGAACATCTGACCTGCACCTTCACAGTCACTGGCGGTGATCAATGGCGTATGGAAATAGAAATAACCGTGCTCATGGAAGTACGTATGAATCGCCATCGCCATATTGTGACGGATACGGAACACCGCTCCGAACGTGTTCGTACGCGGACGCAAATGCGCGATAGTGCGCAAAAACTCCATACTCAATCCTTTCTTCTGAAGCGGATATTTCTCCGGATCTGCCGTTCCATAGACCTCTAAATCAGTCAATTGGATCTCTACCGACTGACCCGCTCCCTGACTCTCCACCAATACTCCCGTCGCCGAGATACACGAACCGGTCGTTACGGGTTTGAGACGCTCTTCGTCAAATTTCTCCAAATCAACTACGATCTGGATGTTCTTGATTGTTGAACCGTCGTTGAGGGCGATGAACGATACATTCTTGTTTCCTCTACGGCTGCGAACCCAACCTCTTACATTGATCTCCGACCCGAAATCCGTACGCTTCAATGCGTCTATAATAACTGTTCTTTGCATAATATCATTTACGATTTTGTCATTTACGATTTGTTCATTTATTTGGTCATTGAGTCAAATGGCTAAATAGCCAAATGGTACATAAATGGTACATGGTACATGAACAAATGGTAAATATGTTAACTTTATAACTGAAATTGACTTAAATCTTCCCCTAAACTGTTCATGCTTGCTCCGTCCGGACCCATCTGTTGCCCGAACGACACGGCCCCCATACTGCTGTTCATACTGGACGGAATGGAGATACCTCCGTCCGGAATGATCGGTGCGCCTAACTCATCCGGATCCACCGACTCCTCTTCGTTCTGGAACTTGGCGAACTTACCTCTGAACCGCAACCAGATACTGTCCGTCGCACCGTTACGGTGCTTGGCTACGATGATCTGTGCCAGACCGCGTAAATCCTTACCCGTCTTGTCATCGTTATACAAGTGGTAATACTCCGGACGGTGAATGAAACAAACCATATCGGCATCCTGCTCGATGGCACCCGACTCGCGAAGGTCACTCAACTGCGGCGTCTTGCCTTCCACACCCTGACGGGCTTCTACACCACGGTTTAACTGAGACAAAGCGATAATCGGAATATCCAACTCTTTCGCCAATGCTTTCAGACTGCGTGAGATAATACTTACCTCCTGCTCACGGCTGCCGAAACTTGAACCCTGTGCGTTCATCAACTGCAGGTAATCGATGATGATCATGCGTACACCGTAGTCATGAACCAACTTGCGGGCTTTGGACCGTAATTCGAAGATCGACAACGAAGGCGTGTCATCCAGATACAACGGTTTGCCTTTCATCACATTGATCTTCGTATTCAACCGCCTTGTCTCTTCCTGACTCATCTTACCCGTCTTGATACGGTCGCCTTCCAACTCGCAGACATTCATAATCAGACGGTTAACCAACTGTACGTTACTCATCTCCAGCGAGAAGATAGCTACCGGTATATTACGATCCACGGCGATATTCTTCGCCATCGAGAGCACAAACGCCGTCTTACCCATCGCCGGACGGGCGGCAATAATAATCAAGTCCGGTGTCTGCCAACCCGAAGTGATCTTGTCCAACGCATGGAATCCGGAAGGAATACCACTGATCGAACCCGTGTTCTTCGCCGCTTTCTCCATACGCGCAAAGGCTTCGGAGATAACCGGATCAATCTGCGTCACGTCACGTTTCTGACTGCGTTGACTGATCTCGAAGATACCGGCTTCCGCTTCCTGCATCAACTCATCTACGTCCTGCGTCTCGTCAAAACCCTTCTCTTCGATTTGCGCAGCTAATGCAATCAAATCACGCGCAGTCGCTTTCTTGGAGATAATCTCCGCATGGTAACGAAGGTGCGCTGCAGATGCCACACGACGAGTCAGATCGGCCAGATAGACCGCTCCGCCTACACGTTCCAACATTCCTTGGGATTTCAAGGTCTCACCTACCGATAAGATATCGATCGGGTGATCCTGCGAAGCCAGTTCACGGATAGCTTCGAAGATATACCGGTTCTGATCCTTGTAGAATACCTCCGGACGCAGCAAGTCTGCTACTGTTCCGTAGGCATCTTTCTCTATCATCAACGCACCCAGTACGGAGTCTTCCAACTCCTGCGCCTGAGGAGGTAACTTACCCGCCTCATTGGCACCCACCTTAATGATCGTTGTCTGCGGGGCGCGTTTGCTGGTCTTACTTGTTCCTGCCATATGCAGTCAATAAATTATGGGCAGCTATAAAACTGCTTATCTCATTATTAAGCACCTGTCGCTCAGCTACTTCTATCTGATGCTCCATCTGCTCGCTCTTATAGAAACCGTCCAACAGGGCTTGATTGATCGTCTCGTACATCCAGTACTTGGCCTGCTCCGTACGGTGGGCGTCAAAATAACCGTTGGCTTTGGTGAAGGCGATATACTCCTCGATGTTCTGCCAAACCTCCATCACACCGCTGTGGTCAATGGACGAACAGCAGATTGCCTCCGGTTTCCATCCGCTCTCGGATGGAGGGAAGAGCATCAAGGCGTTCTTGAAACTTACACGCGCAGCGCGCGCACGTTCAATATTATTACCGTCGCATTTATTGATGGCGATGCCGTCCGCCATCTCCATGATTCCGCGTTTGATTCCTTGTAACTCATCGCCCGTACCCGTCACTTGCAGCAACAGGAAATAGTCCACCATCGAGTGAGCGGCGGTCTCGGACTGACCCACTCCTACCGTCTCCAGTAATATGGTGTCAAACCCGGCCGCTTCGCACAGCACGATCGTCTCTCTCGTCTTACGGGCTACACCGCCTAACGAACCGGCACTCGGACTCGGACGGATGAAAGCATTCGACTTGACCGATAACTCGTTCATACGGGTCTTGTCGCCTAAGATGGAACCCTTACTCCGTTCACTCGACGGGTCGATTGCCAGCACCGCCAGTTTCTTGCCCTTGTCACAAAGTTCACTACCCAGCGCCTCAATAAACGTGGACTTGCCTGCTCCCGGTACACCCGTGATACCTACACGAATCGAGTTACCCGCATAGGGTAGGCACAACTCTATCACTTTCTGCGCAATAGTTTGGTCTGCCAACAGGTTACTCTCCACCAAGGTCACTGCCTGACTCAGTATCGTCATGTCACCGCGACGGATACCCTCGAAATACTCTTCGGGGCTCAGCACCGTCTTCTTGCGGCGGAAGGTGGCATACGGATTGACGGACGGCAGGTTCTCAACCCCTGCGTTCACCGTCAACCCTTTATACTCGGCACTATTTTCCGGATGATCAATCATTCAACGGTAAAGTTGACTCTCACTTTCTTAATCGGATGTTGGTAGTCATTGCTAATGATGACAACCTCACGACTGTATTTACCCGGTTCCATACCGGTAGTATCGATCTCAATACGTACCTCACCTTTCCTACCGGTCTTGACAGCCTTCGGCGCGGACTTGATAAGTACGTTATTGGCTCTTGCATAAACACGACGTACCTCCAAAGCGTTCACACCGCTGTTCTTGATGGGGAAACTGACACGCAGATGTTTGCCTACTGCCATTTTACCGGCATCGAACTCGGCGTCGGTTTCAATAATCGGAGAGTTCTGCTTGTCCTCTTGGGTCAAGTTGCTGAAGTCTTCCACGATATCCGCTTTGATGGTCAGTTTATAACTGTCCTCCATCACTTTCTTACCGTCCACCACTACGTATGCCTGTACCTCTGTAGGACCGTAGAACTTGGATACTTTGGTGTCTAGCGAGAAGACGAATTTACCTACTTCGCCTGCCTGGATCGTGGGCAGCGTTACTTGATGAAGGATATACGCATCAGCAGCGGTGATCACCAGATCCACCTGATGAGCTGCCTGCGTGAGGTTGGCATACTCCAACTCGCCGTTCTTCACTTCCCCTTTCTTCACTTTGCCAAAATCCAAAGTCTTCTTCATCATACTCAACTCACCTACAGGCAACGTGTATTTGTTCACCGGCTTGGCTTGCTTAGGGATAACCTCACCCTTGATATACACACGTGTCGTAGCCTCTTTGGCATTCGAAGTGATGGTCACCGTCTTCTGGAAACGACCCGGACGACCGTTCGGGTTATAGGTCACGGTGATAGCACCGGTCTGACCCGGCTCTACCGGATCCTTCGTCCATGTAGGAGTGGTACAACCGCAACTGGCGCGAACATTGCTCAATACCAGCGGAGACATACCTTCGTTTCTGAACTCGAAGACAACGGACACACGACCGTCCTCTTCATTAATCTTACCAAAATCATGCTCGGTCTTCTCAAACGTGATGACCGGATCCTGACCCATCATGGCTACCGCTACCAGCGCCATGCAGAGTGTACTAAAAATCTTTTTCATATCTCAAAACTTTAAACATTAAACTTTAAACATTAAACTTTCAACTTTCAACTTTCAACTTTCAACTCTCAACTTTCCACCACCACTCGTTTCACCTCTTTGATGTTGTCAATCTTACGGATGGCTTTGAGCAGGTTCTCCAACTCCAGACGGTCGTATACATAAATCTCCATCGTGCCTTGGAAGATACCGTCTTCGCTGGATATATTGATGGCACGCATGTTGATATGGAAGTCCGTCGTGATCGTCTGCAGCACCCGGATGAAGACACCAAACCGGTCGATACCCTTTAACTCGATCGTCTCAACAAACGACTGTACACGATGCGTATTCCACGTTGCCGAGTAGATCCGTTTACCGTAACTGCTCTTGAGCACCATCGCTTCCTCGCAGTCGATCTTATGGATATGCATCTTGCCTGCCTCGTCCAGATAACCCAATACCTCATCGCCAGGAATAGGATGACAACAGTTACTCAGCAGATAATCCTTCCCTAAGTTCTCATCGGTCAGCACTATCGCATGCGGACCCTTCTGCGGCTTCACGATCTCTTTGTTCTCCTCCGGCTTCGGAACAACTTCCGAAGGCTTCTTGCCGCCTATGAACGGGATATAAGACCGCCAACCGCGTTTCGGGAATACGATATCATGGATCGTATCCAAACGAATCAGACCTTGACCTACCTTCAGATACAACTCACTCGGCTGCGTCAATTGGTAGTAACTCAATAATCGTGCCAATGCCTGGTCGTGGTTCGCCGCCAAGTCCTTATCCATACTGATGGCATCCTCAACCAACCGCTCGCCGTGTTTCGTGTATTTGCGTTCTTCCTTCCGGAAATACTGATTCAGACCGTTCTTCGCTTTCGCCGTCGTCACCATCTCCAACCACTCACGTTGCGGATGCTGACTGTTGGACGTCAGAATCTCCACTTGGTCTCCGCCTTTGAGACGGTAGGAAAGCGGTACCAGAGTATGGTTCACTTTGGCTCCGATACAGTGCTCGCCTAACTCCGAGTGCAACAGGAATGCAAAATCCAAAGCTGTCGAACCGGCAGGCATCGTCTTGATCTCTCCCTTCGGTGTGAAGACAAACACCTCTTGCGCAAACAGATTCAACTTGAACGTACCCAAAAACTCCATCGCATCTTTGTCCGGATGCGCCAGGATATCCTTGATCTCCTGAATCCATTTGTCCAACTCCGAGTTGTCCGATTCACCGGTCTTGTATTTCCAATGCGCTGCGTATCCGTGTTCTGCAATCTCGTGCATTCGGTCGGTACGGATCTGCACCTCTATCCACTCGCCGTGAGAACCCATCACCGTCACATGCAGCGCTTCATAACCGTTCGCCTTCGGCGTGGAGATCCAGTCGCGGATACGCTCCGGATGAGGACGGTATATCTCCGTAATAGCGGAGTAAATCATCCAACACTGGTCTTTCTCCGTCATGCCTTCGTGCGGCGTGAAGATGATACGAACGGCCATCAGGTCATACACGTCTTCAAACGAACACTGCTGCCTAACCATCTTCTTCCAGATCGAATAGACGGTCTTGATGCGGGCTTTGAGCGTGAAGGAATATCCCATCTCGTTCAACCGTTCCCGGATAGGTAACGCGAACTCCTCGAAACTCTCCATCTTCGAGGCTTTGATACCCTCTAACTTGTCATGTATCTCCTGCCAGGTCTCCGGATGCTCGTATTTGAAACTAAGATCCTCCAACTCCGTCTTAATCGGGAACAGACCCAGACGATGCGCCAGAGGGGCATAGATATATTGCGTCTCACCGGCAATCTTATACTGCTTGTTCTTCGGCTGCGCACCCAACGTACGCATGTTATGCAAACGGTCGGCAATCTTAATCAGTACCACGCGGATATCATCGCTGATGGTGAGCAGCAACTTTCGGAAGTTCTCCGCCTGCTCACTCGCCTGGTCTCCAAAAACACCTCCGCTGATCTTCGTCAGACCGTCTACAATCTGCGCGATCTTGTCTCCGAACAGACCGGCGATGTCCTCCACCGTATAATCTGTATCTTCCACCACGTCGTGCAATAAGGCCGAACAGATACTCGTACTACCCAAACCTATCTCCCGAACGCAGATACGCGCGACAGCCAGCGGATGCATGATATACGGTTCACCGCTTAACCTGCGCACTCCGTAATGCGCCTTGTGAGCAAAATTGAACGCGTGCGTAATCAACTCCACTTTCTGACGGTGAGGAGTATGCGCGTAGTCGTCCAGCAAAGCCTCAAACTCCTGCTGAATCATTTGCTCTTCTTCCTGTGTGAACTCATTCTTTTGCATAATCAGCCAAAATACCGCGCAAAGATACTGCTTTTTTTTTATATACGCAAGCACGCACGCATAAAATTTTAAAAAAAATGCAAAACGGCATAATTTTTGCACTCTTTCAACTGTCAACTTTTAACTTTCAACTTTTTTTTGTACCTTTGTACCCGATTTTGTAAAATGGCTTAATATGCGAAAGATACTCTTTATACTCATAGCGTGGTGTTGCTGCCTTCCCATGTTGGCGGAGACCAACTTTACCCTCGTGCTCGACGCCGGACACGGAGGTAAAGACCCGGGCGCCGTTGGACGCTTCTCGCAGGAGAAAGACCTCAACCTCAAGCTGGCGCTTAAGGTCGGAGAACTCATCCAGGAGAAATATCCCGATGTCAAGGTCATCTATACCCGTTCTTCCGATGTCTTCATTCCGCTGCAGGAACGGGCGGACATCGCCAATAAAGCCAACGCCGACCTGTTCATCTCTATCCATACCAATTCGGCGGAGAAGAAAGAACCACGCGGCGTGGAGACCTTTATCTTGGGTACCGACCGCATGGAGGCGAACCTCGATGTGGCAATGCGCGAGAACGCCGTGATTAAACTCGAAGCGGATTATAACACTACCTATCAGGGCTTTGATCCCAACTCCATTGACTCCTACATCATGTTTGAATTGATGCAGAATAGTTATATGGAGCAGTCCTTATTGTTCGCCGAACAGGTACAGAAACGTTTTGTCGGAAACCTCAACCGTGAAGACCGGGGGGTACGCCAAGCGGCGTTCTGGGTGCTGCTCAAGACCGCCTGCCCGTCCATCCTCTTTGAGATGGGGTTCATCTCCAATCCAGAAGAAGAGAAATTCCTGAACCAACCCGCTTCCATTGCTCAGATGGCGAATGCCCTCGTCAACGCCTTCGGTGCCTATACCCACAAACAAGCAGTGAAAGTAGAGAGTCGGGAGCAGCGAGCAGATACTACTCCGAATACTCCGATCTCTCCAATCACTCCGACCACTCCCACTACTCCGACCACTCCCACTACCTACTACGCCATCCAGATCTGTGCGTCCAAAGCGCCTATCGCTGCTGATGATGCACGCCTCAAAGGACAGGCCTGTGACACTATTCATGCCGGCGAGTGGATCAAATACTACACCGCTGCGGACACGGACCGGGACAAGGTAGCTGCCAAACTGCCGGACTTGAAAACCCTCTTCCCCGACTGCTGGATCATCTCTTTCTCTCGCTAATCGATAATCGAAAATCGTTAATCGAATAATGAAACATTTACGTGAAATAAAAGTAGGACTACTGGCAGCGGTTTGCCTCTTTCTGCTATTCTTCGGATTTAATTTTCTGAAAGGCGTTAATATCTTCACACCCACCAATTCGTACCATGGTGTCTATACCCATCTGCATGGTTTGGAAGAACAGGCGGCGGTCTATATCCGCGGTCATAAAGTGGGACAAGTCGATGCCATCCATTATGACTTCACACGTGATAGCGCGTTCCTCGTAGATATATCTATCAAAAAAGATATCGACCTGCCTTCCGGTACCCGCATGGCGCTTGTCTCTGACGGCATGCTCGGCGGCATGGCGATCGAACTCCAACTGCCGGAACAATCACAAATTACAAATGACAAATCACCAATTACAAATGACAAATCACCAATTACAAATGACCAATCACAAATTACAAATGACCAATCACCAATTACAAATGACAAATCACAAATTGTTGAGAAAGGCTCATTTCTCAACACTACCTATGTCCCCGGACTGATGGAGAGCCTGCAAGGAGAACTCATGGCGCATGTCGATCAGGCGGTGCTGAACGTGGACTCTCTCGTCTCTGCCTTGCAGCTACAGCTGAGCGGAGACCATCTCCAACGCTCTTTGGCGAACGTACACCGTATCTCCGATGACTTGACTAAAGTCTCTGCGGACATGAAAAAAATGATGGCATCCGAAGTGCCGTCTCTCCTGCAGAAAGCCGACACGGCGGTCTCCAACCTCAATACGGTTGTTACGGATATACAGGCAGCTAACCTGCCGGCTACAGTCGCACGTGTGGACACGGCGCTCGACCAAGTCAACGGACTGCTCACCGAGGTGCGTCAACCCCTGCAACCCCTCATGCTCCATCTTGACGCTGCCGTCGTTTCTGCCGACTCCTTATTATCGGATCTTAAGACACACCCCAAACGATATGTTCATTTCTCCCTGTTCGGAAAAAAGAATAAATAAATAGTCCATTTTACAGAGAAACACATGTTTCACAATTTGTAGATTTTCTAAATTGCAATATTTTTACAGAATACGTAACTTACTGAAAATTGCAGGAGTTACGTATTTTTTTTATAAAATTGAACAGTCTATTGCACAATTCAAACATGCTATAAATCAACAAGTTAAATGTTGATAACTTATGTAATATGCTGAAAATCATATGCTTGTGCATAACTGCCTAAAAATGGGAAAGTTACAAAAATGTGCAGTAATTCCCAATGGCTCCTGATTTGCGTATGTCAAAAAAAAGCAGTACCTTTGCACTCGATTTCGCTCAAAAATAGCGTAACACATGACACAAACACTACAACAACAATGGGCCCAATGTCAGACCATCTTGGCTGACAACATGACGAGCAGTGCGTACCAGACCTGGTTCGCGCCTATCGTGCCTTTGCAGTTCGTAGAAGGCGTGCTCGTGTTGCAGGTGAAATCGCAATTTGTAGCGGAGTATATTGAAGAGAATTATATTCCTTTATTGTCTTCCGCTATCTATCGTGTTTTTGGGCAAGGTACGCGTTTGGAGTACCGCGTGCTGATTGACTCCACTTCCGGTGCTACGACCATGATGCCATCACGCCCGATGGGGAACGGTCTGCAACCGGTAGGGAGCGATCAGCAACAGGCGGCTTCTTTCGATTCCCAACTGAACGCGCTCTATACCTTCGATTCTTTTATCGCGGGCGAACCTAATAAACTTGCGCGTACTGCCGGTTTGGCTATCGCCAAGCAACCCGGTTATACGGCGTTCAACCCGCTCTTTATCTATGGTGGCAGCGGAGTGGGGAAAACCCACCTGGCAAATGCCATCGGGCATCAGGTCAAAGCCCTTCATCCGCAGGCACGCGTGTTATACGTGAGCGCAAATACCTTTAAATTACAGTATCAAGACGCTGCGAAATGCAATAAGATACCCGATTTCCTTAATTTCTACCAATCGGTAGATGTGCTGATCGTGGATGACATCCAGTATTTTGCCGGACTGAAAGGTACGCAAGACACCTTCTTCCATATATTCAACTACTTGCAGCAGAGCCGGAAACAGCTGATTCTGACCTCCGACCGTCCGCCGGTAGAACTTAAAGATATCGAGGAACGTCTGCTCACCCGTTTCAAATGGGGACTCTCGGCTGAGATTCTCAAACCCGATTATCAGTTACGGCGGGATATATTGGTTAGCAAGATGCACCGGGACGGTATCACCTTGTCAGACGACATTGTCGATTTTATTGCGCAGAACGTGCGTGACTCCGTGCGGGACCTCGAAGGTGTGTTGGCATCCCTCTTGGCGCACTCGACGCTTACCAACAAAGAGATCGACTTGGCGCTTACCGAACAGGTAGTCAGTCATATCGTTACCATCCAACCCAAAGTGATTACGGTCGGCGATGTGATGGATAAAGTGGCGAAACACTATAACCTGCCGGAGAAAGCCCTTGTGGCGCAGAACCGCTCCCGTGAGATTGCACAAGCGCGGCATATTGCCATCTATCTGAGCAAACAGCTCACCAACGCATCCTTGGCGGAGATAGGTGTCAAGATGGGAAAGCGCACCCATGCTACGATCCTGCACTCGATTTCCATCATCAAAGAGCAGATGGAGTTTGATCCCGTGCTCCGGCAGCAGATTCACAAACTGGAAGCCTCCCTCACCCACTAAAAAAACGACATCCATCGGATGCCGTTTTTTCTAATCTCTAATCGCTAATCCCTCTTCGGAATTACATCATTCCTCCCATTCCTCCGGCGGGCATGGCGGGTGCCGGATGTTCTTCCGGATGATCCACGATGACGCACTCGGTGGTCAGGAACATGCCTGCTACGGAAGCGGCGTTCTCCAATGCGACACGCGTTACCTTGGCGGGGTCAACAACACCGGCTTTGAACAACTCCTCGTATTTGTCTGTGCGGGCGTTGTAACCGAAATCTGCTTTGCCGGCACGCACTTTATCGACTACGACTGCGCCTTCCTCGCCTGCGTTGGCTACTATCTGACGCAGAGGCTCTTCGATGGCGCGGCGGACAATCTCGATACCGGTCTGTTCGTCCTCGTTGGCGCCTTTCAAACCGTCCAATGCAGCCTGCGCACGGATGTACATCACACCGCCGCCCGGAACGATACCTTCTTCGATTGCCGCACGCGTAGCGCTCAGCGCATCATCCACGCGGTCTTTCTTCTCTTTCATCTCTACCTCACTCGCAGCGCCTACGTTGAGTTGGGCTACACCGCCTGCCAACTTAGCCAGACGCTCTTGCAGTTTCTCTTTGTCGTAGGTGGACTTGGTGGCTGCAATTTGTGCCTTGATCTGTGCTACGCGGGCAGCGATAGCCTCTTTGTTGCCTGCGCCGTTGACGATGGTCGTGTTGTCTTTGCTGACCGTGATGGTCTCTGCCGTACCGAGCATGTCGATGGTCGCTTGGTCTAACTTGATACCTTTCTCTTCGCTGATGACCGTACCGCCGGTGAGGATAGCGATATCCTCCAGCATCTCTTTGCGTCGGTCACCGAAGCCCGGAGCCTTCACGGCGCAGATCTTCAATTGTGCGCGCAGGCGGTTCACTACCAATGCGGTCAGCGCCTCGCTGTCAACATCCTCGGCGATAATCAGGAACGGACGGCCGCTCTGTACTGCCGGTTCCAGAACAGGCAGCAACTCTTTGAGGTTGCTTATCTTCTTGTCATAAATCAAGATATAAGGCTTGTCCATCTCAACAAGCATCTCTTCCGTGTTCGTCACGAAATACGGACTGATGTAACCGCGGTCGAACTGCATACCTTGTACCACGTCAATCGTCGTGTCCATGCCCTTGGCTTCGCCGATAGTGATTACACCGTCTTTGCTTACCTTACGCATCGCGTCCGCAATCAGTTTACCGATCTCGGCATCGTTATTGGCGGAAACAGTAGCGACCTGCTCGATCTTATCGAAGTCGTTACCAACCACTACGGCGCTCTTCTTGATCTCTTCCACAACGGCTGCTACTGCCTTGTCAATACCGCGTTTGAGGTCCAGCGGATTAGCACCTGCCGTCACGTTCTTCAAACCAACGCCTACGATAGCCTGTGCCAATACGGTAGCCGTCGTTGTACCGTCACCGGCTTGGTCGCCTGTCTTCGAGGCTACTTCCTTCACAAGCTGAGCGCCTAAGTTCTCGGCGGCATCTTTCAACTCGATCTCTTTGGCTACCGTCACACCGTCTTTGGTGATATGCGGCGCACCGTATTTCTTATCGATGATCACGTTACGTCCCTTCGGACCCAGCGTCACTTTGACGGCATCCGCCAACTGATCTACACCACGTTTCAGCGCCTCTCGCGCCTCTACATTATAAGTAATATCCTTTGCCATAACAAAAATCTTAAATTTGAAATCTTAAATCATAAATTATTTGATTATTGCCAAAACGTCATTTTGGCGCATAATCAAATACTTTTCTCCGTCCAATTCGAGTTCCGTTCCGGCGTATTTACCGTACAGCACTTGGTCTCCGGCTTTGAGAACCATCGCCTCGTCTTTTGTTCCTTCGCCTACGGCGAGTACCTCACCGCGCAGCGGTTTCTCTTTGGCGCTATCCGGAATGATGATTCCGCCTACCGTCTTCTCTTCTGCAGCCGCAGGTCTTACCAGCACCCGGTCTGCTAATGGTTGAATTTTACTCATAGTATATATTCTTTAAACTTTAAACTTTAAACTTTCAACACTTTGTCTGAGACAAACAATGTGCCAAAGGCACTAATACTGCCAAAATGGCAGAATCGACTGCAAATTTACAAAAATATTTGCACATGTGCAAAAAAAAGTGTAATTTTGTGCCCTAAAATGACAAATGTCAAATATCAAATGACAAATATTTCTTCTTATATCAACGCGCATAAGGCGCGGTTCATGGAGGAATGGGCATCGCTCATTCGTATTCCCAGTGTCAGTTGTCAGGCAGAGCATAAAGCGGATATGATCCGTTGTGCCGAGCGGTGGAAAGAACTGCTGCTCGAAGCCGGTTGCCGGAAGGCAGAGGTCCTTCCCTCCCAAGGCAACCCCTTCGTCTATGCGGAGTATAAAATCTCAAATGACAAATGTCAAATGACAAATACCAAAACGCCAACCGTTTTGGTCTATGCCCACTACGACGTCATGCCCGTCGAACCCATTGACGCTTGGCACTCCGATCCTTGGGAACCCTCCATTCGGGACGGACGGCTCTACGCACGCGGCGCCGATGATGACAAAGGACAGGCGATGATCCAGGCGAAAGCCTTTGAATATCTGGTTAAAACCGGACAGATGAACTGTAATGTCAAGTTCATCTTCGAGGGCGAAGAAGAGATCGGTTCGCCGTCCCTCGAAGCCTTCCTGGAGGAACATAAGGACCTGCTCAAAGCCGATATCATCTTGGTTTCCGACACCTCTATGATCGGCAAGGATACCCCGTCTATCACCACCGGTTTGCGTGGCCTTGCCTATTGGCAGATTGAGGTGGACGGACCCAACCGGGACCTCCATTCCGGGCATTTCGGCGGAGCGGTCAAGAACCCCATCAACGCCCTCTGCGAGATGCTCGCGCAGGTCGTTGACCGCAACGGACGTATCACCATTCCGGGGTTCTACGATGACGTAATGCCTATCCCGGACGAGGAACGCGCCATGATCGCACAGATACCTTTCTCCCAAGAGGCGTATAACAAGGCCATTGATGTCGATGACGTCTTCGGTGAAGTAGGGTACAGCACCCTCGAACGTAACTCCTGCCGACCCTCTTTCGACATCTGCGGTATCTGGGGCGGTTACACCGGAGAAGGGTCCAAAACCGTCCTGCCGTCCAAAGCCTTTGCCAAGGTCTCCTGCCGTCTCGTCGCTAACCAGGACCATGAGAAGATCTCACAGGCTTTTATCAACTATCTTCAAAACCTCAAACCGGACGGAGTCCGTCTGACCGTTACTCCCATGCACGGAGGGCAAGGCTATGTCTGTCCCATCGATATCCCTGCGTACAAAGCGGCAGAGAAAGGTTTTGAGATTGCCTTTGGTAAACGTCCCTTGGCTGCCCGTCGGGGCGGTTCGATACCCATCATCGCAGCCTTCGAGGCCATTCTGGGCTGCAAGACCATCCTTATGGGTTTCGGCTTGGAACAGAACGCGATCCATTCCCCCAACGAGTCCATGGACCTCGAGGTCTGGGAAAAAGGCATCATCGCCGTCTCCGAGTTCTACAAAGAATTTGCCGCTCAATAAACAAAAACCCAAAATGTGGGCAATCTGCACTTTTTTTGCATAATTCAGATATTTGTGTAATTTTGTAGCGAAAATGCAAATATATTGATTTCTTTACACAAAGGGCTATGGGACAAATTATCGTACAGAACACCCCAATTACAGTGGTATAAGAAATTATCCGGCTCTCTTTCGTTTAGTGCACGCGTTAAAAAACGCGCGAATGATTCTTCGTATTATCCCGACTGATAGTTGGATTCATTACTACTATTCCCTTCGAGATCTCCTCTTCTCGGAATCTCGAGATTTCGAATATGGTAAATTTGTGGTTATTTTTACCAAATCTGACAAATTTATTCCCAAATATTTGCATATATAATAAAAAAGCAGTATCTTTGCACTCTCAATTAGCTATCAGGACCGACAGTGAGCCGACGGTCAACCGACGGTCAGCCGACAGTCAATAGTAACGTCAGGCATCTGTCAGACTAAAAAATGAACCCATTTTTGTGTAACATTTACTATATTATATATTTATATATAATATACAATTAAACCCTCATTTTTATGTCAAAAATAGAAACAGCATCCGCGATCAATAAGATTCACGGCAAAACCAACGGCAAGGACTCAGGCTACTTTTACATGCGTTACGGCAAGCAATTTTACCGCACTCGCGAAGAAACCTATCAGAAAAATCAATCCCCAAAGCAGAAGCACAACTCTGCTGCCTTTGCCTATGCCAACGCCCAAATGGCACAAAACTACGGTACTCCGGAAGGCAAGGCCCAACTAAAAGCCGAGTACGAAGCAGCACACCATATTGGCTCTAACGGCAAAAAATATACAACACCCTGGTCGTGGAAATTCAACTCTCTCCAATTTGAATACAAACAAACGCACCCCTTTGAATCATAAAAAATCGTCCAAAACGGGCGATTTTTCTGTAATTATGCTTTTTTCTTTCGACTTTTTTCTTTCGACTCTTGCATATTTGCAAAAAAAACACTAATTTTGCAGCGCAAAATTGAAGGATATGAGAATAGCGATTATCGGAGCAGGGAGTGTGGGGACGAACTTACACCACGCATTGGCGCAGAAAGGTATTCGGGCAGAGTTGGTACATGCCCGACCGCTAACGGCCAACAGCCAAGCACCAACAGCCGTTCTGCCAAAGGCAGACTGTTATATCTATACCGTGGCAGATCACGCCTTACGGGAGGTCGTCAGTAAGGTACACGCTCCGCAGGCTTTGCATCTGCATACTTCCGGCTCAATGCCCATCGAGGTGTTCGGAGCGGACAAGCCCCATGCAGGTGTGTTGTATTTCTTCCAGAGTTTCAGCAGGGAGGTCTTGATTGATGACTGGAGCGGGATCCCTTGTATCATCGAAGGACGTAACATCGACGACGTCGCAGCGATATACTCCTTGGCGCAATGTCTGACCTGCCATATCTACGAAGCCAACCGGCATGACAGGGAACGGCTGCACATTGCAGGCGTGTTTGCCAATAACTATACCAACCTCATGTATCAGATAGCAGCCGACGTGCTCAAAGGTACCCAGATCCCCTTCGAAGCTCTGTTGCCGCTTATCGACCAGACTGCCGTTAAGGTCCACACACTCAAACCCTTTGATGCTCAAACCGGTCCCGCAAAACGAGGGGACAACGAAGTGATGGAGCATCATTTGAATGTACTAAGGAGCGAGGTACAAGGTACCAAGGAGTTCAGCCCTGACGAATTGGCTTTAGTGTATCAAGCACTCGCAGCGTTAATCGGGAAAGCGCATAATCATTGAGGTCCTCCCAACGAATGACAATAGTGCCGGGTATCTCCGGCATTTTTTGTACCTTATGAATAATATACCGCGCATGGATCTTTTGATGAGACAGCACATGCGTAAAAGGAAAGACTAAATCGGTCTGTGCTCTGTGCTCTGTGTTCTGTGCTCCCAAATGCTCCTCGCACGGAAACTCATACAGATGATACCAGATGTCTTTGGCTTCACGCCTTTGAACCAAGGTAAATAGGTCTGTGCTCTGTGCTCTGTGTTCTGTGTTCAAATAGATATGATACGTGAACCATCTGTCCCGCACTTTGGGGCGGGGCTTGCGAACCGGCAGTAATTCTGCGGTATGATGCGCATACCCGGCACAAAATTCCTGTATCGGACAGGTCTGACAGTTGTCTCCTAATACCGGCGTACAATGCAACGCACCCAGTTCCATGATGGCGGAATTGAACAAACGGGCATGATCCCGATCCAATAGTTCTTCTATCTTCTTGTGAAACAGTTTCTTACCTTGCGTCGTGTCAAACGCCTCATCGATATCCATCAGCCGGGCAACTACCCGATACACATTGCCGTCCATCGCCGGGTAGGGCAGGTTGTAGGCGAATGAAGCGATTGCCCCTGCCGTGTAATCGCCCACACCCGGTAAGGCACGTATCTCTTCAAAAGTCTGAGGAAAACCGCTTTCCCCTATCATCTGCGCCGCTTTATGCAGATTGCGTGCACGGGAGTAATACCCCAATCCCTGCCATTCGCGCAACACTTCCGCTTCGTCGGCATTAGCCAGATCCTCCACCTTCGGCCAACGGGCCACAAATCGCATGTAATATTCCATTCCCTGCGCGACACGTGTCTGCTGAAGAATGATCTCACTCAACCAGATGCAATAGGGATCTTCCGTCTCCCTCCACGGAAGAACGCGATGGTGGATTTCGTACCATTCATATAATCGGCTATAGAATAACGAGTTGACCATAAAAATAGGCATTTCGGGCACTAAATTGTTCAAAAAACGTGCAAAATTACAAAAAAATAACGATTTTTGCAATTTTTTTTGCGAAAAACTTTTGTATTTCAATAATTTATAGTAACTTTGCACGATTTTTTGAAAAATAACACATAAAATATACTTACAATTATGACTAAAGCTGAATTAATTAACGAATTGGCCATCACCACCGGATACGACAAAAAGTCGATTTCCCTGATCGTTGAGGGCTTCATGGAGCAAGTGAAGAATAACGTGGCTAACGGCGAGAATGTATATCTCCGTGGCTTCGGTAGTTTCGTAACCAAAACACGTGCCGCTAAGATTGCACGTAATATCAGCAAGAACACCTCTGTTCAGGTTCCTGCACACGATATTCCGTACTTCAAGCCGGCTGACGAGTTCTGCGCACTGGTTCGCAAATAAGCAAACAAAAGAACTTTTATATAATTAACATTTTTAATTACCAATCATTATGCCAAACGGAAAGAAGCATAAGAGACATAAGATGTCAACGCACAAGCGTAAAAAACGCCTGCGTAAGAATCGTCATAAGCATAAGTAATTGACGAGTTTTAGCTTTGTGGCAGGAGGCTTGCTCAAGTGTGGGCAAGTTGCCACAAGGCTTTTTTATTTATTTAATACCCTTATCAAGTATGAAAAGCGAATTGATTGTGGACGTACAGCCGCAAGAAATCGCTATAGCGCTGACGGAGGATGACCGATTGCAAGAGGTGGCACGTGAGAAACGCGACCAGGATAATTTTGCAGTAGGTAATATCTACTACGGTCGTGTCAAGAAAGTGATGCCGGCGCTCAATGCGGTTTTTGTGGATGTGGGTTATGAGAAAGAAGCTTTTCTGCACTATTTGGATTTAGGTTCTCAGTATCGTACGCTGCAGTCGTATGTTACCAAAGCCGTTTCGGATAGAAGACGCGTGCCTGTCATCACGAAGACGCAGCGTCAACCCGAAGTGGGCAAAGAAGGACAGATAGCGGATGTGTTGAAAGTAGGCGACCCGATCTTGGTGCAGGTTTCCAAAGAACCGATCAACACCAAAGGCCCCCGTTTGACCGCAGAGATCTCTATCGCAGGTCGCAACATCGTCCTCATCCCCTTCGCCGACGGCGTGATGGTAAGCCAGAAAATTAAACGCGAGGCGGAACGCCAGCGTCTGAAACAACTGATGCTATCAATCAAACCTGCGGGTTTCGGCATCATTGTACGTACCGTGGCAGAAGACAAACGCGCCGCTGAGTTGGATAACGAATTGCGGCTGTTGTTAGAGCGTTGGGAGCAAACCGTCAAGACCCTCCAGCAACGCGAACCTGTAAGCCTCGTTAACGAAGAGATGGGACGTACACTCGGCATCATTCGAGATGTCCTCAGTCCCGACTTCACGTCCATCCAGATCAACGACCGCGCCATCTATGACGAAGTGCGCAGTTACCTGGAACTCATCGCACCCGAGAGTGCGAAAATCGTGAAACTTTACCAGGGCGAGCAACCTATCTTAGACCATTTTGACATCACCCGCCAGATGAAGACGGGACTCGGCAGAACGGTCGGTTTTAAACACGGAGGTTACCTCATCATCGACAAAACCGAAGCACTGTTCTCCATTGATGTCAATTCAGGCAGCAAGAAGATATATGAGGATCAAGAGGAGAATGCCTTCCAATTCAACATGTTGGCGGCAGATGAGTTGGTTCACCAACTGCGTCTGCGCGATATAGGCGGCATCATCATCGTCGATTTCATCGATATGGATGATAAAGGGCATCAGCAGGAGTTGTACGACTACGTACGCAAACTGATGGAACGCGATCGCGCAAAGCATAACGTGTTACCGCTCAGTAAGTTCGGCCTGATGCAGATCACCCGCCAACGCGTACGCCCCGCTGTGGAGATACAAGTGGAAGAGACCTGTCCTACATGTATGGGAAAAGGAAAGATCCAGTCATCCATCCTCTTTACCGACCAGATCGAGGAACAGATAGCGCACGAGTACGAGGAGCACGGCAGAGGACTCAAACTGCATCTCCATCCGTATATCTACGCTTACGTCACCCGAGGCTTGTGGTCGAGTATCGCACGCCGTTGGCGCCGGCAATACGGCATCAAGGTCGTGGAGAATCAATCCTTGGGCATGTTAGAAACCCGATTTGTGGCAGAAAAGTAAAAGAAAAGCCGGCACTCGCCGGCTTTTTTAGTCTCTGATTCACTAATTCTCTAAATCTCTAATTCTTCCATCTCTGCCCCCGGTACGTAGCGTTTGAGCACACGCGCCACACCCGTTGTCCAGTTGTTGATGGAATCGCTGTCCATCTGCAGACCGCTGATCATATGGACCACTTGGTCTATCGGCATGCCGTAACGCAGCACGCCGGAGATGAGACGGGCGTAGTTCCAGAACTCCCGGTCGAACTTATAACTCAGTCCTTCCACCGTCGTCTTGAATCCTCGGGTGTTGACGAATTGGAAGTCATACCGCTTGGTACCGTCCGCCTGCACTACTTTGATGATCTTTCCTTTGGTAACCGATTTGGGTAAGGCGATACCCATCTCGTCATCCGCCAGACCGGTGAAGATCTCATACGGACGTCCGTCTTTGAGTCCCACAAACGCAATCCATTTATCTTTCTGATTCTGGAAGCGAACGACATCTGCTTCCAACTCGGTCGGACGTTTCAGTAAGGTTTTGTCTTCTTGTATCTCCATAATTATCAATTATCAATTGTAATTTTTGCCGAGCAAGAGGTTTCTCCGGCTTCGTTCTTCTGCTGGTACTGCACGCCTTCGTCTGTAACCAGATAATAGGTCTGCAGCGTCTCGCCGAGCATCGCTTCCTTCGAATAGTTGATATCCAAGCGCACTTTCTTTCCGTAGTAATCGGGTAGGTAGGCGTCTATCATCGCCTGCAGATAGCGGCAACTGTTGCAATGATGGTTATAATCAATATCCGAATAGACGACCTTATGCGGCACACAACCCGTCGGTTCCGGAATGGTCGTCATTCGCACACGCGACATATCCAACACTTCGCCGTCCACGCAACCCTCAAAGATCGGTTCGTCGAAGATATTGACCAACTCACGTTTGTTCAGATCCAGCACTGCCCAGATGGATTTGCAGATACCGATCAACGTATCGCCCTTGTAGATACGAAAATCACGGGTACTGAGCATGTGGGCGTTGGATTCGATCCAAGTCTCAAAGCGTATCTTGTCGTTATGTCTCGGTAAGTCGTAGAACTCCATCGACAGACGCGTTAAGATCCATCCCAACCCTCTCGGGTGCATGGCGGCAACACCGTATCCTAACTCGTCCGCTACTTTGCCTGCCACTTCCAGCAGGTATTCCTCCAAGTGAAAGAGCCGCACTTTTTTATGCGCGTCCGACTCTTGATACTTCATCTCATATTCGTAAGTGTACTTCATTCTTTAAGCCATTTGTCTAACCAGTTCCTAAATTCTCGTTGCCAGAGGATGCCGTTCTGCGGTTTGAGGACCCAGTGGTTCTCGTCCGGGAAAATCAGCAGCTCTGCCGGTACACCGCGCATCTTGGCGGCATCAAAAGCAGCCATGGCCTGATTCGCCAGAATCCGGTAGTCCTTCTCGCCGTGGATACACAAGATCGGCGTGTCCCACTTATCGACGAACTTATGGGGACTGTTGGCAAACGTGCGCTGAGCGATCTTGTTGTCTTTCTCCCAGTAAGCACCACCCATATCCCAGTTGGCGAACCATTTCTCCTCGGTCTCCAAATACTGCATCTCCAAGTTAAAAATACCGTCATGCGCAATGAATGCTTTAAACCTACCGTCATGGTGACCTGCGATCCAATATACGCTGAACCCACCGAACGACGCACCCACGCAACCTAAATGTTCCTTATCCACGTACGGCTCCTTGCAGAACTCGTCGATCGCCGTGAAGTAATCCTTCATACATTGTCCGCCGTAGTCTCCGCTGATCTCCTCGTTCCACTCCTTACCAAAGCCCGGCAGACCCCGTCTGTTCGGCGCCACGATGATATAATCACCCGCACTCATCATCATAAAGTTCCATCTAAATGACCAGAACTGACTCACAGGACTCTGCGGACCTCCCTCGCAATAGAGGATAGTCGGATATTTTTTGCTCGGATCGAAATGCGGCGGATAGATGATCCAAGTCAACATGTCCTTGCCGTCTGTCGTCTTCTGCCAACGCGGCACAACGGTCGAACGCTCAATTTGATTGTAGATATTGTCGTTCTCGTGGGTCAGTTGCGGTATTTCTTTCTCCAACGCCGTGTGCGGTTGTTCCCAGTCGATGCCTCTCGGCCCGAAATTACGCGTCGGGTCGTTCTTCCATTCCTCTACGTCCATGCGGTAGATCTCGTTCGCCTGACGCATCGAATGTCCTAACAGATACGCATACTTATCGCTTACATCGCCTAATCCAAGGTCGTACTGACCTTCCGTCATGCGTTCCAGATCACCTTCCACGGTGGCGTAATACAAGTCAATCGTGCCTTGCCATACATCGGTGTAGAGCAGGCTTGTGTTGTCGTACCATGCGAACTCCATGACGCTCTGCCCGAAACCGGAAACCAGATAGCGCTTCTCTTTCGTTTCGAGGTTCATCACAGCCAGGCGGTTCTCATCGCTCTCGTAACCGTCCCGTTCCATCGAAAGCCAAGCAATATGCTTGCCGTCCGGCGAATAAGAAGGGTTGGTGTCATAGCCCTTGTTCGCTTCGGTAATATTCGCGTGCGTGCGCGCATTTATATTATATAGGTATATATCGCTGTTGGTACTTACTGCATACTCCAAGCCTGTCTTCTTGCGACAAGTGTAAGCGATCTCTTCGTTATTCGGGTTCCATGCCAACTGCTCAATACCACCGAAAGGTTTCATCGGGCACTCATACGCCGTACCTTCAAGGATATTGACTCCTTCTCCCACTTTGGCGGTCTTGATGCGTTCGCCTTCTCCGTAATACGTGATCTCCAACGGACAAACGAATGGTTGCGGAGCGGTTTCTGTCCACTCGTCCCAATGCTTATACATGAGGTCCTCGTGCATATGTCCCGTAGCCAAAGGTAAGTCGGGATACTTGTCTGCGGTTGTCTGAACGGTCTTTACCTGCTTGATCAGGATGACCTTATCGCGCATGGGGGAGAGTAGGAAACCGTCAATATCTTCCGCTCCTTCCACTTTGATTTCCTCTTTGTCTCTACGCAGATAGAGTTGTCCGCCTCGCATATAGGCAAGCCAACCGCTGCACCCGAACCATGCGGGCTCGTATCCCACGAACTCATCGCATACCTTTAACCCATTCACCCCTTCATCCATTAACCCGTTATACGGATCGCAGATCCGAATCCAAGATGTGGAACGGTTTTCTTCTACACTGTAATAACTGACGGTATAAGCTAATAATCCCGTTTCGATATCGCTCTTCACACTACCGATACGACCCATCGCCCATAACCCCTCAGGCGTTAACCGACCGCCTTCAATCGTGATCTGCGGCTTTGTGACAGGAGCCTTACCTTCTTCCGCCTTCTGACAACTTGCGCCAACCAACGCTGCTAATGCCATCATAAATAGTTTGAATAATTTGCTCATAATCCTAAAAAAAATCGTGCAAAGGTACAAAAAAAAATGCATATATGCAAGAGCTACTGTGATTTTTTTATTTGAAAAAGGAAAAGTAAATTTTTGTTTTGGAAAACTTTTCAACATTTTTAAAATTACAAAATGCAGATAATGAATGAAATAACATTTTGTTTTGGAAAACTTTTTAAAATGTTGAAAAATTTTCTTGTCAAAAAATTTGCACAATTGAAATAATTGTAGTACCTTTGCACTCGATTTCGCCCATGTCCGTCAGCGAAGTGGTCTAACAGTGAAACAGTCTGTCAGCGAAGCGGTCTGTCAGTGAGTGTAACGAACGATCATATATACTATATTTATGGAAACATACATTATTAAAAGAGACGGTAAGAAGGAACTTTTTACCATTGACAAAATCAAGAATGCGATATCGAAGGCGTTCTTGGCGGTAGGCGCATTTGCCACTGAAGAGACATTAGGTGCGGTATTGTCGCACTTGCGAGTACGGGACGGTCAGACCGTCGAGGAGATCCAGAACCAGGTAGAGGTGGCGTTGATGGCAGAGGGATATTACCAGGTTGCAAAGGCTTTTATCCTCTATCGTCAGGGACATACGGAGGATCGTGAGACCCAGCGTCGTTTGGACTTTATGATGAACTACGTGCAGGCTTCCAATGCTGCAGAGGGTTCGAAATTCGATGCCAATGCCAACGTAGAGCACAAGAACATTGCTACCTTGATCGGTGAACTTCCGAAACAGGGATTCATTCGTCTTAACCGCCGTCTGCTCACCGAGCGTATCAAAGAGATGTACGGCAAGGAGCTTTCTGACCGTTACATGAACCTGCTTAACCAGCACTTTATCTACAAGAACGACGAGACCAACCTCGCCAACTACTGTGCGTCCATTACGATGTATCCGTGGTTGATCGGCGGTACGAAGAGTATCGGCGGTAATGCGACACCTCCTCACAACCTCAAATCATTCTGTGGCGGTTTCATCAACATGGTCTTCATGGTTAGCTCCATGCTTTCGGGTGCGTGCGCTACGCCTGAGTTCCTTATGTACATGAACTATTTCATTGAGCAGGAATACGGTGAGGATTACTACAAACGTGCCGACGAAGTAGTGGATCTGAGTAAGAAACGTCGTACTATCGATAAGGTCATTACGGACTGCTTCCAGCAGGTGGTATATAGCCTGAACCAACCGTCGGGTGCCCGTAACTTCCAGTCCGTATTTTGGAATATCAGTTACTATGACCGCTATTATTTCCAGAGCTTGTTCGAGCATTTCCGTTTCCCGAACGGTGAGGAACCGCATTGGGACAGCTTGAACTGGTTGCAGAAACGTTTCATGAACTGGTTCAACGAAGAGCGTACGCGTTGCGTGCTCACCTTCCCGGTAGAGACCATGGCGCTGCTCGCAGAGAACGGCGACATCAAGGATAAGGAGTACGGCGATTTCACCGCAGAGATGTACGCGAAGGGTCACTCGTTCTTCACCTATGTATCCGACAATGCTGACAGCCTCTCCTCTTGCTGCCGTCTGCGTAATGCGATCACGGATAACAGCTTCAGTTATACCCTCGGTGCCGGTGGTATCTCTACGGGTTCGAAGTCCGTACTCACCATCAACCTCAACCGTGCTATCCAGTATGCCGTACGTAACAATATCCCGTATCAGGCATATATCGAGGACATTGTGGACTTGATGCATAAGGTACAACTCGCTTATAACGAGAACCTCAAGAGCCTGCAGGAGAAAGGAATGTTACCGCTCTTCGATGCCGGATACATCAATATCGGTCGTCAGTACCTCACCATTGGTGTGAACGGTTTGGTTGAAGCTGCTGAGTTCCTGGGCTTGGAGATCAAAGACACACCGGAATACGCACACTTCGTACAAGAGTTGCTCGGTATCATCGAGAAGAAGAATAAAGAGTACCGCACGAAGGACGTGATGTTCAATTGTGAGATGATTCCGGCTGAGAACGTAGGCGTAAAACATGCGAAATGGGATCGTGAGGACGGATATGTTGTTCCGCGTGACTGCTATAACAGCTATTTCTACATTGTGGAAGACAAGAGTCTGAACGTACTGGATCGTTTCCGTCTGCATGGCGCGAAATATATCGAGCACTTGACAGGTGGTAGTGCATTACACTGCAACCTCGAAGAGCACTTGAGCCAAGAGCAGTATCGTCAATTGTTGCGTGTAGCAGCGGTGGAGGGATGTAACTACTTTACCTTCAATATCCCGAACACGGTATGTAACGACTGCGGTCATATCGACAAACGCTATCTGAAGGAGTGTCCGCATTGCCACTCGAAGAACGTGGACTATCTGACGCGTGTTATCGGTTACATGAAACGTGTATCGAACTTCTCGGAGGCACGTCAGAAAGAGGCTGCTCAGCGCTACTACGCTGAGAAACAAAAAGCGCCGAAGTGCTAACAGCCAACAGCTAACTGCTAATAGCTAATGAAAGTAGCATCATTTGATATAGTCTTTCAAGAGATTCCGGGCGAGGTAACACTCGCCCTTAATCTCTCCAATTGTCCTTGTCACTGTCCGGGATGTCATAGTCCGCATCTGGCAGATGATATCGGTGAACCGCTGAATGAGGAATTGCTGAACGGTCTTCTTGCACGTTACGGTGCGATGATCACTTGTGTGGCTTTTATGGGCGGTGACGCGGAACCGGAAGAAGTAGCCCGATGGGCCGAATATATAAAGGACAGCGGGTTAAAAACGGCATGGTATAGCGGGCGTCCGACTTATCCGAATACTCCGAAAAATCAGATTATTCCGAATACTCAGAATCCCTTTGACTACGTCAAACTCGGGCCGTATATAGAGAGTCTTGGCGGACTTAAATCGCCTACTACCAACCAGCGTTTCTACAAACGGGTAGGAGATGAATGGCAGGATAGCACGGCGTCTTTTTGGAAAAAAACATTTGACATTTGAGATTTCATAAAATACCCTCGCGATTAGTTCGCGAGGGTATTTTGTTTAATAGATCAGAACTTTGTGCGTTTGACTTTCTTGATCCAATGTCGTATGGATGAAGTACATTCCGTTGACAGCCGGAAGTCTTACTTGTGTGTCTCCGTCGATCAAGTTTCCTTCGGTGATCAGCGTTCCTGTGAACGAATAGATGGCATATGTACCTCTTTGTTGTGCCGCTATCGTTACAACGGGTGAATGTCTCGGCGCCTGTGTTGGATAGACGATGACCGGCGTGTCATGTACCTTGGTACTGAAATCGCTGATTACAATCGCACAACTCGGTACCGCTTTATTCTCGCCCTTACGTATAGCCATCATCATTACTTCATCGCCTGGGAATAAGTTCGGGCTCTGCAGGTAACCGGTGCCTGTGCTTGGTTGCAGCACATGGTTCACGTACCATTCTGTCTTGATGAACTCATAGCCGCCGTTATACTCCGCACTCAGTGGCATGACGATATCTCCCCAGTTCTGCTCGATCACCCAACTCGGGTAACGAATCAGCATCTCGATACTGTCGGAGCGTTCAATACCGCATATGTCGTTATCCAACTCAATACGCAGGCTGTAGTAGTTCGGTTGTACATAAGCGGTGTGATTTTGATAAACCACATTCTTGAATTGCGGTAGTGCGATATGTGCTTTGAGCGTTTGGTCGAAGGGCTCATCTACAATATCCACAAAGCCGGCTTTCTTTGCTACCTCGTCAAAGCGGATGTTATACTTCTTCGGTGTTCCGCCACGGAAGGACAAGGTGATATCGAAACTTTCTGCGTCAGCGCATATATCCTCCTCTATCTTGGCAGAAGTAATGACAATCGGATCTTTCACATCCAGCAGCAAGGTATGGATATAGGACTGTTTTACATCCAGCATGCGTACGGTATCCCGGTAGCAGCCTGTTTGGGTATATTCCTTACCCCGCCAGGTATAAGACATGCCGCTACAGATATTGTCTTCCACTGTGTCGCGTTGGGTTTCTACCACTGTCAACTTAAGGGTGAACGTGCTGTCACACATATGACCGAGCGTGGGTTCTCTATGTTGATAGACTCCGGTTGAGTCATAGGTGGAGTTAAACCACTTGATGGGTTTGTCGTAATCCGTTTTATAAATGACAGTATCATGATGATAGGTAGGATATACGGTGAGGTCCAAGTGCATGATACTGTCGCAACCTTTAGACGAGGTGAAACGCAGTTCATAATTACCGGTGGTAGTGAATTTCTTACCTCCATACTCAACGGTATCTCCTTGACAGATCTCCCTTTTCACCGGTTCCAGGTCAAATGCCGGCGCATCATAGACGTGTACGCAATGCAGACTGTCCATCAGTTGTGTGTGCGATGGAAGAGTGAAGGTATACAGACCGGCTTTGGTAATGACGTGACCTTCTATCTCCAGTTGTGCACCCGGGCAAAGCGGTATTGCGTCCCAATCAGAATAGTGATCCGTGATGATCAGATTGATTAAGATCACACTATCACAATGGAAGCGGTTCACCAACGTGTCGTAATACATACCGGCCTGCCTGTACTCCTTGTTATGGATGACATAAGGAGGATTCACGTAGGACGCGATCACTGTATCTAAGCGGGTAAGGCTCGTTCGATTAACGTGCAGTGTCAGGTTCACAACGGAGTCTCCGTTTTGTGAGATATATTGATACGTTCCTTCTTTGGTGTATGTCTTGCCGTAGAACGGCGCGAAATCACCTTCGCAGATCGTTGTATCTCTGTTAATAACCACTTTGGGATGAACCACATTCACATTGAACTCATAGATACTGTCGCAACCATGTTGGTCGATATACTGCTTCGTATGTTTACCTGTTTCCGTGATCTCGATTCCGTGAATCTTAATCGTCGTTCCGGCAGGAATACTATAGTTCTCTCTAATGATAGTATCGTTGTGGGCTCCGACTCGCAATTTGTAGATACTGTCGAATGCGAATCCTTTCGTCTGTAAGCTATCGTAATAAATACCACCCTTCGTAATCTGTTGTCCGTGCCATTCGATTGTGTCCGGCAGACAGAGGTGAATAGAGTCGGAGAAATAATAGGTTTGTCCGATTGAAAGGATCAGATGATACCGAATGGAGTCACATTTTCCGTCCTTGTAACGCACCGTATCGGTACGTTCCACTTGGTGGGTACTGATATTTTGGGTAGGGATGATAAAGGTATTCCCTGCCGGTGATATCCATGTGTAGGGTTCCTTGTCACTGGTCTTCAACGGGATATCCTGGTTGTTTACTTTTCGGAAACGAAGGTCAATGGAGTAAATCGTCTTGGCGCAGCCCAATTCCGAATAGGTGGTGTCGTGAATCAAAGTATCACGCATGTAACGCTTACCGCTATAGTCATAGAAATCCCCTTCGCAAAGGATAGGATGAATGGTATCTCTTGAAGCACGCAGTACTTTGAAATCAACCACATGGATCGTATCCGTGATGTCCGACTTGACGGTATCCAATAGGATGGTATCGTTATAGAGCGGTTTAACGGAACGCCAGAGGTAGGGTAGGTTGTCTTCACATTCCTGTATCGTGCGTTGGTCAAGCACTATCTTGGCATGGATAGTGAGGCGTAACTCCAATATACTGTCGCAACCGTTCGAGGCAGGTACAGTATCGTAATAGGTGCCTGAGTCGTAGTACGTATGGCTGACCGGTTTACCGGGAATCACCCAAGTGAAGGAATCGTTCACGTGTACACTTTGGCTGGTCATGATTTGTCCTAATTCTTTGATCTGCAGCACGATGATACTGTCGCAGCCAAACGAATTGGTTAATCGCTGTGTATATCTTCCGCCTTGGGTATAAGTGATTTTGTTATAGGTGTAGGGTTGCCCAAAACACATGTTAATAGGTATCTCCGTGATGTCCGTTTTTAATACTTTTAATTCCAAGGTGACGATAGAGTCATAATGCATCACGGTTTGCATCGAATCGACATAGACCGTATCGGAGTTGAATAATCGATTGTGCCATTCGTAGGGTAACGAGGAGGCACAAACGGTATCTTTTACCGTTACTTTGTAGGTAGGCCAAACCTTGAGGTCCAAGATCAAAATACTATCACAAGCACGGGAAGACTTGACGGTATCGCGATAGAGTCCCGGCCAACTGTAGGAGGACGTGTTTTTGAGGGAACCATCGGCATTACGACGCTCCCATGTGTAAGGAATCTCCTTGTCCGAACGGTTGATCTCAATGACCGTAGGTGAAGCCACCGGAATAATATTAACAATCCATTCCGTGATGGAGTCACAACCATCTACGGTAAGATCCGTGTGACGGTAGATACCTGCTGTCCTGATTCGCTCTCCGAAGAAATCAGCCGAGTCTCCTTGACAGATTACCACATTCTCACGAATCAGATAATGGGGGAACGTATCCACAACCAGTTTATACACACTGTCCACATTGGTTACTTTGGTACGCAGACTATCCCAATAAACTCCGGATTTCTCCACGATATAGGGCTTGCCTTGCAACAGGTGCCCTTCCCAGGTGTAAGGATGACATATGGTGACCTTTTCCTCGAAGAGATACGTCGTGTCTATGATCAACTTCAACCGGTAGATCACACTGTCGCACCCGAAAGAGTTGGAGTGGAGGGTGTCGTAGAAGAACTCGTAACCTAACTCTTTATGAACCGGCAACGTGATCTTCTTGTTCCATTCCCGTATCTCCCATACATACTGCTTGGCAGTATCTGCTACATGAGCATCCGGTAGCGTTCTGCGGTCAGGCTTATGAACGGCTACGAAATACTCGATGATACTGTCGCAGCCCTGACGGTTGGCTCCGATAGCAGGGAAGGTATCCAAATAATATCCTTCGGTATTCAGAATACGCGTACTTCCGTCGCTCCACGTTACCGAATAGGAACTACCTTCGCACAGATGGATCGTATCCCGGTGGATATTCTGTTTAACCACATGCAGATGTAGCGAATAGGTCGAGTCTTGGTTGTAGAAGATAGAATCCCGATAACCGTTTGCATCCTTGTTCAGACGGAAAGCAATCTCATACGGGTCTTGTTTCCATATATACATCTCGCCATTCGCCAAGCGTTGCTCGCATATGGTGTCATCGTAGTTTCTGGCAAAAGGATACCACCATTTGAGGTTCCAGTGATAAATCGTATCGCAAAGACCGACAATATGATTATCCGGTATGTAGTCATAAATACCTTCTTCTGCTCCCAGTTCCTGACCGTACCAATTGACCGTAGTACCGTATTTGACACGGTCGTAGAACGTGATATTCTGCGGGTTATACTTGACGTTGATGACCAGCACCGAGTCGCATCCGTATTGGTTGGTCAAGGTATCGTAATGAATGCCTTCCTCCTTGATGTCCGGGAAGTCCTCCACACCTGCGCCTAAACTGCATATCTCCCGGTACAAATAGGTTGGAGCGGACGCATAACGCATATGCAGGTTGAGCGTATACGCCGTATCCAGTTCTGTTTGGAATTTAGCGAGGACGGTATCATAGACAGTAGTGTCTTTACTTAATTGGAATTTACCGTGCCAAAAGTAATACGGTTCTTCTTTAGACCAACAGAAATCGACATCCTCAGTCTTCTCAAACATAGGAATGTACGTGATAATCAGTCGATAGGAACTATCGCACCCGTATTGGTTGGTACCGCTGATAAAGATGTTTTGGCGATTTGCATCCAAATAGGTATAGGTGCTGTCATTTCTCCATGTATAGGTCTTTCCGGGCCATAACCGAATACTATCTACCTGAATTTGGTCCGGCAGGTTGGTAACAACGATCTTGGTGATGGTGTCACAGCCGGTGACGGAAGGAATGGTATCGTAATACACACCTTCAGTCTGATACACCTTGCCTCGATAAGTCTGAATACTACCGGGACATAGATTGATGGAGTAGGTTCTCTCCGGGTTGTCGTTGATCGTCAGGTACAAACGATAGATGAGGGAGTCTCTGCTTTTATCTTTTGTCCAAATGGTGTCATCTTTGTAATAAACACCAACGTCGGAGTACTTGTAGTCTCGCCAAACATAAGGGGTATCCACCTCACAGATTGAAGCTGCCGTCAAGCGGACATTATCTTCTTCGATAAAGACCATCACTTCATACACCGAGTCACAACCTTGCTGGTTGATATAATGGTCGGTCATTAAACCGGGACCCTTCACTTCCATCTCTCGCCAATAAATCGGTTTGGCATCGCTTGCATGGATAATCATCGTATCCCGTCTACGGAACTCTTGACCGAAACGAATCTCGGTAGTGATGATACTGTCGCAATTATTTACGGTATGAAGATTCTCCACGATATCGGTGTCCTCTGTATAGATTGTACCGTTATAGTAGAGCGAACTCTGGTCGCACACAGGAATACGCCGGGTGATATAGTACGCCCTATTGACGGTCAGTTTGAGAATGTGCAAGACACTATCCTGCTCGTATTGATCTTTCTCGAGATACTCATAAGAACCCGAGTTCGTATAGTTCTTACCATACCATTCAAAGGCCTCACCCTCTGCCAGGCAGACGGTTTGTACGTCGGTCTCTTCCGGTATGGCACCGTAGATCACTTGGGATGCTACCAGCATCGCCATGCAAATCATTAATCGCAGTATTGGTTTTCTTTTCATAAATTCAACTCTCCACTTTCAACTGTCAACTATCAATTATAGCACATGCACCCGTGATGGAAGCCGGCTCTTGCGGTTCTGCTCCCACCGATCATGTAGGTCAACTTAACGCCTGCAAAGAAGGGAACGGTGCGTTCCGGTTGAGCAAACGTATTCAGATACGGGTTTACTTGCACGTTCATTGCCGGCGTGGGGCGTGTATTTCCTATCGGCTCAATATGGGACTGAGGTGAATCCCATTTGCTTAACTGATTATTCAGTCCGTACTCGAAATAAAAGCCGAGTTTAAGCACGTGGCAGATACGGGAACTGGTAGGCATCGATGATAATAAGTCATAACCAATCTCTCCGATCAGCGAAGCGCCTACATTCAATTTGTTCGCTCTCTTATCCTCAAATTCATATTGCGTATAGCCGTGTTGGGGTTGATTGGATATCGGCTCCGAATATTCGGCATACTTACCGCTCAGATCATAATCGCCTTTGGCGGTAGTCGAAGGACTGATGGCGTAACTTAATTTCAAACCTCCGCCCACATATAATCCGCTATAGTAATAACCCACCATGATGGGGATGTCCACAAAGTTCCATAGTAACTTGTCGGTCTCGTTCACACGGTATAATAATTGTACATTCTTTCCCTGCGTATCTTGTCCCGGAAGGGTGAAGGTGTATTCATCGATCGCCAGACGGGAACGGTGAAAACTCATCTGCAAACCCATATTGACCCATAGACCGCTATTTCTGAACTCATATCCTACGCCTATCGACCCACCGGCATTGCCGTGCGACTTGGCACCCGGGATATGTGTGTCCAGCATCGAGAAACCGACACTTCCGCTTACCCAACCGAAATGGTAATCATCCCCTCCCTCTAACGGGTTGTGGCGACGGTGAAAAGTTTGGGCACTTGCCAAGACCGAACAAACCAAAACAGCGGCACATAGCAGTGTGCGCTTTGCTAATCCGGATAAGTTTTGTTTCTCTATCATACGTGTATGTACATTATCTATTTACGCGCTCGTATGCCGGCATGCATGCACATGTGCATACGAAAAAGCGGACAAAGGTACAACTTTTTTGCCATATATAAAAATTTTTTGCAAAAAAAATCAAAAAAATTTGCACAATTCAAAAAAAAGCAGTACCTTTGCACCCGCTTTTACGAAATGATCAAATCGTAAATCGTCAAATCGTAAATGTTTATGGTGGTCATAGCTCAGTTGGCAGAGCATCGGATTGTGGTTCCGAGTGTCGTGGGTTCGAGCCCCACTCTCCACCCCTAAAACCAATTTTACCGAGAACTTCGAGATAATCGAGGTTCTTATTTTTTTGTACAGGGACTCTCTCCCACGACGCTCGCAACCTACTAAAATCAATAAGTTAGCGTGTTTGCGAGATAATCCAAGTGAAGAAATCACTGACTGCAAAAATCAACCTCAAAAATCCATTTCTGTGACTGGTTTTGTGACTGCCCTTCGTGACAAGTCAATCAGTCACAAATTTTAGAAAAAAGTAGTCACAAATAGTTAGTTAAATTATTTATAATTAAGTATTTGTGTATGAATTACCAATTCTATTGCAGGGCTTCTAAAGCCACAAAAAACGGGCTTGCTCCCATTGAGTTATCTATCACGATTGAAGGCAAACGTAAGATTCTTCAACTTGAAAGGAAGGAATATCCAGAGCGGTTTAAGAAACTGCTGGCTTCCAAACGAGCAAATGACTTAACGCAATACCTTGATACAATGCGAGATAAGATGAACAAGGCTCTTAATTTTGCATTGCTATCTGGACAATCTCTTTCAGTTGCACTCATTGAAGATTACATCAAGAATGCAGGTATTAAGCAGTATTCCATCCAAGAACTTGTGACTGAATTTCTACAAGTTCAGATGGCTAAAGTCAGTGCAGGCGATTGCACAGAGGGTGTATATCGTAAATACAGTATCATTACTAATCGCTTCTGTGAGCACATCGGAAAAAACACGCCATGCAATTCAATTACTCCGGCTCAGATAGATGTTTTCTATTCTAAGATGCGTTCTATCTATGTGGATGCTACACTTTCAGGGCAAATGTTCCGTCTTAAATCCGTATTTAACTTCGGCGTTGAGAATGGCTACCTTCTAACCAATCCATTCAAGGTGAGCATTCAACGTGCTAAGCCCAAAGTAGAGTTCCTAACCAAAGATGAAATGCAACGGCTGCAAGATACCGATTTGCATAGTGAGCGGTTGGATAAGATACGCGATTTAGCAGTGTTTCAGGCTGGCTCAGGACTTGCGTATGCAGACTTGTATTTGCTTGTTCCCGAAGACATACTCACTTCACCGGAAGGCATTAAGTACATATACAAGGAGCGGCAAAAAACAGGAGTGTTCTTCACTTCTGTACTGCTTCCCTGTGCAATATCCGTACTTGACAAGTATAACAATATGCTCCCTATCGTAAGTAACCAACGCTATAATTCATATCTCAAAGAGATACAGACGTTATGCCGAATAGAAAAAACACTACACACGCACTTGTTCAGAAAAACTTACGCAACATATCTATTGAATAGTGGTTGTAGGATGGATGTTGTAGCGCAAGCGATGGGGCATACATCAACACGTATCACCGCTGCTACGTACGCTTTCATGCAGAAGAATACGGTTGTAACAGAGATTGGAAATATCATGCTGCTTTAGATATGGAATACTCACACGCTACAATATCAATCAATTCGTCTTGAACTCTCTCAAACTGCTTAATGTTAATGGCATAAGTAGAGATTTTCTTTGCGAACATCTGATACACTTTTCTATTGCTATCTAATTGCCGAAGAACTGTATCAATACCGTTCTTATTGCTCTTGTAGTCTTCTTTTGTTTTGATTGATACCGATAGTTGGTAGCGTATAGTTTTGTCTATCGTTATCTTTTCTTCTTGCTCATCTGCATCATACTCATTAAGGTAGTTTTGCAATGCAAGGCAACGCTCTCGCAAACATTTCAAAATCTCGTCTTTTTTCGGTTGGTATCTCTCACTGCAATGTATATCTTTGCACTCCACACCTAATGTAGTGAGTTGATTTAGTGTTTGCTTGACTATCTCCGGTAGTGCGTACTTCGTCTGTGCCGGATATATGATGTCATTGATTTTGTACAACATCGCTGTCATTTTGCATTACCTGCTTTGTGCTCCATATCCTTGATGATGGAAACACCAATTTCATTTATCCTCTTCATAATCATAAATTTTTGTTCCTTAGTTCCATTAGTAGCCTACCTAATGCATTGCATCCGATATAGTAGTTGTCTTTCATATAGCAGCCCCAATAGGTATCACACCAAGGAGCGTATTCTATAAGCGTTTTATCTTTGCTAGAAAGTAGTGCCGCTCTAAACTCATCACATTGCTCGAATTTCGTTTTTAAGCACAGACGCATGATTGAGTTATAGTTACATCCTTTATCTAATTGAGTTTGTGGAATATGTAATGTCTTTACATCTCTCGCAGTAGGTTGTTGCATAATCACTTGCTGAAGTGCAGGTGTTTGCTTGGTAAGGTTGTAAAAAAACATTTGCTCTGTTGAATGAAACTGCTTTCCATCGTAATGCAGTTTGCAGCAATGGAAATTCGAGAACATCTCCCATTCTTTTATTCTCGAATTAAACGGAATTACATTCTCATCGTTAAGATAAATCCTAAAATCCTTTTCATCAAAATGCTTTTTTACGCTCTCTTTAGCACATATATCAATACAATACTGTTTGAATATGCCTTCTTTTAAATCGTTAATTTTCATAGTCTTACAAGTTTTATTTATAGGTGATGTTCTTTCTTGAACTGTCCAACGCGGCTTTTTCCTACCTTAATGCCGTTCTCGTTCAGTATGCGCGTGTTCTCTCTTACGCTCAGGTTCGTATCGTATAATTCTCCTATCGCCTCATCTGTTAGTAGTTTGCGAACGTGTTGAGCGTATGCGATGGGTTTGATACCTTGATTTCTACACCATTCGGTATCTACGTGGTATTTATGTCTGTGCTTTGAAGTGTATCTATTCATGTCATAGCCCATACACAATGCGGCTATCTCGCAAATACGATAAGTATTATACTTCCCATCTGCATAGTCAAAATTTAGGTATAAATCGTTTAGTAAACAATATACAAGGTGTTCATCAGTAATATTCGGGAATATCATTCTAAAGGCTAATCCGTGAGCGACTAACGTTTTGAATCGTTTACCTTCTCCCCGCCTTATCTTTCTCCTTACGCGGCATGTCTTGCCATAACCTAAATCGGCAGTGTAAAAAGTGAATATCAGTTCTGCATTCGTGTTATCTAGCATTTCATAGTGTTGCTCGTTAAACATAGCGATACTCTGTTCACGATATTCGTATAGTACACTATACTTAGAGAGAAAGTCCATCAAATCCATAGACTTCAAGTCCTCTTCAAATTGTCCATTTAAGGATAGAATGTATCGGCGGTTTTCTTTCCTATTTATATCCTTTAGCGGACACTCATCAGTTGCGTTTCGTTTGTCGTCAGATTGACGATTGTTCTCTTGTCTCTCTAAATTAAAAAGAGACAAGGGATATGTATCAAACTGATTAGGATTGTAATACTCCTCGAAGTTTGGTAATGACGATGATGTACCATTAGTACATTGCGCTACGCTTCTCATGCTCTCGTCCAATTCGATGCTCGGAAAGTCAGTGTGTATAGCAGTGCTAATAGCATCGTACACTTGTTCAAATTGCTCTTTAGATGTTATCTTCTCATCTAGTGCATAGAGAACATGATATTTGATTTTTCCCTCCTGTGGAGCATGACTAAACGATGTGTACACATACGTAGGTGTAAGTGTAGATTGAGAATAGAACATACTAGGCTCTATAGTAGTGTTGTCTATATCAACTACGACAAGTTGAGTGTAAGCAAAGTTACTCTCCGTCTTGTAGGACATCTTGAAGGGCTCGTCATTATCCTGCATGTTATAGCAGAACGTGTGTCCTTCCTTGATGGCATCAAAGAACATTGTTAGACTGGAGAAGGAATGCTTTTCAAACTTCATCTTGGGGTAGTCCCCTTTACTTGGCTTCTTATTGTAAGCCTTTTGTGTAATGCTGATATTGTAACTCATCCGCATTCATGGTAGTGTTTATGGTGTCACCCGCACCTTAAAAGTTAAACATAAAATTTCTTAGGCAGTGTGCCTCTGCCCTAAATATACGGATAAGTTTTTGAAGCAAACGGGAATTTTAACCTTTTTTTTAAAAAGTGCAAAAAAAAAGCCACAACACTGGAGTTGTAGCATCGTCTATTAGCGGAGGAAACAATTATTCGCTCAGAATGTCCTTGTATTCTAATCGTAGTTCTATACCATCCTTAGCCCATATCTTCTCCTTGTATAGTGCTGATTTAGCAGCCTTAACCTCTTCGTCAGTAATTGAAGGGAAGTTTTTCTTTATAAACCTCTTTATATGATTGGTGCTTGTAATACATCTGCTCTCAATGTATCGTCCCTCCTTGAACAGCAAGAGCAGGTAAGCCCCACTAGCATACAAAAAATTTCCTCGGATAAGTTTTCCCTTTACATACTTATCCACGCGCGCATCTGCAAACACATCTACTAGCCTTTTCATTGTAGAGCGTAATATTGCATCTGAGGTATTATCAATGACTTCATACAGTTTGCTCCAGTTAGCATCGCAAACAAGTCCTTCTAACTCTCTCTTATCCATAGAATTTATTTGTTAGTGTCCATTTAAGGATAGAATGTATGACGATTTAGTTTTCTATCTCTTAGCGGACAGGTTGTTATATTGTCAATATCAATAGTTCTCCATCCTCCCTACCTACAATATCGTCTGATGTTTCCTGCCCGAAACATGCAGGGGTGGTAGTATAGTTGGTAGAACTATAGTCCTACTGTTCACACGTCACGTCCAACAGTTTTGATAGTCTCAAATTGAGGTTTAGTTAGTGTAGTTATCCTCCGGCATGTTCTCATCAAAAAAAGTTTCATTAGTTGCTCTTTTTGCGCCCTTCTAAGTATTTATAGTAAAATAACTAACTTAATAAACTATATTTCAATACTATGAGTAGATTATATCGCGAACTTCCTGAGGAGGTAAAACAAAAAATTTCAGCCTCACTTAAAGCGTACCATGCAAGTCAATCTGAGGCTAACAAACAAAAAACACGTAATGCCCAAGCCGCTAGTATGCGTCAGTACTGGCAAACAATCCCTTCAAAATCAGCGTCAGATGGCTCTAATCACACCACAATGACACAGTTAATCGGTGCAAATTAACAAAAAATATTGTGGTAGTCACCGTCTGCATTATTTGTAGAGTAACTTAACTATTCTCCTCCTATATTTACAGGCTTTTCGGCTTGTTGTATAGGGGTAATTTCAATGTGCGTTTTTGCTTATATATAGGCGCGTGATGCGTTTCTAGTTACTCTACATTTGATTTTGCTGAGGTTTTTGCTCGTTAAGAGTGAAACCAACTATTCTCACTAAACATGCTGCAAAGATAACACTTTTTTTTCAAATAACCAAATAGTTTGTAAAAAAAACTATGCTGCGGATCCGCGCAGCATAGTTCTCTGATAACATATATGTTTGCATTAATTCTACAGTTGCGTAACTAAACATCATTTTACAACAGTTCAATCCTACGTTGTTCTTTATCAAATTGACAAGTATAAGGACAACCTCCCCAAAACATTTCAATTTTGCCGTCACGTATAGTATAACTATGCCATGCTCTTTCATGGTTATTGTACACGCGCCCATCTGGTTTAAAGGTAAATGTAATTCGTCGATGTAAGACGTAGTGAGTCCATGTTCCGTAAATCCACTCATATTCTTCTTGTGCTGATTCATTGTGGTATGTTATTGTTCGCTCTTCTAGGCAACGCGATATGTATCCATTATGATTCTCTGTTACCATACGTACCAACCAGTTTCCGTGTGAATCCTTTAAACGCCAATCATAATGATATTCATCATTGTCATCATCATATTCGTACATTTTTTTGCTTTCTAAAGAACATGAATCATATTTACTATATGTAAATACACTATATAAAGGTGCTCCTTCACAAGGTTGATAATCTTCTGTTGCTGGGAAACCTTCTGAATTCCATGTATATGTATAGATTTCATTTCCACCAAAATCAGTAGGTATCTCCATCTTAACTATATTTCCTGATTTTCGCTCTATAATAGGTTGTTCTCCGTTATAAAAGATTAGTTCGCCTTTTTCATTAAAAGCAAGAGTGTTCCCGTCATACGCATATGAATCTCTTTGAACAAAGCCTTCTTTAGTAACGTCATCAATGTAGAAGGTTTGCACGGAAGCCACATTTCCTTTTAACTCAAATAAAAGTAAATCAGTTGAATCGGATGTATTCCTACATCCTGCAAAGCATAATGCCAACAGCATTAGACTTGCTAACAAAATGTTTTTTTTCATAATTCAATATCTTTAATTACTACTTGATGACATAGTATATCCTGCCACTATTTAGTTCTTTTACAAGCATATTCTGAACTAAATGAAATCTAAAGCGCGAGCCATCGTAAGGACTACTGCATGTTAGGATAGCCTCAATCTCATTAAATTCCTGAACAATAATAGCACCCGTGATTAATCGTCCGTTTGCATACAACCCATCATACTTAAATCTCAATGTGATGTCACCATCAGTGAATGAAACACCGCTAAGATAACACTTTACATCAGATTCATTTCGGAAAATAAAATCATCATCCCTACTATTCGGGCGTGTTTCGTTATCATGTTTGCTAAAAACTTGAGGAGCAGTGTTTGAGCTTTTCTGCAATTTTTCTTCTGATATTCTTCCCATTCCATACCCTGCTCCTGGCTCAATGAGTCTATCTCTTCCCGTGTCATAAACTAAGGTTTTCTCTATGCCAGAACTATTGAAAATGGTAATAGTTTTATTTCTACTATCGATGCTGAAAGAGCAATCTGTGTTTTGTCCGAACCCAAAATCGTAGTCGCATCTTCCATCTGGCTTAATACGAAGATAATCATAACCTTCTGCTCCAAAATCATGCCACCAACAGCCCTCAATAGTCTTAGCCGAGAAGGAAGAACAACTAACAGCTTCCGAAATGAGTGCTGCCACAATGAAAATAACTATCAGCGTAACAAAAGGAAACACAATAAAAAGACAAAACCTTCCCCAACTCTTCCAAAGTGACATGGAGTCTTGCGAACGTGTTTCTTCTTGAATGTATTTCTGCCTGAATGTATCATCAATCTTGCAATCACACATCGGACAATTAGTGGGAAACTCATCTTCCTCGAATATACTGCCACAGTTAGGACATTTAATAAGTGCCATTTTTCGTACTATTAGAAAGTTAGCCTGCGACTATCGCTATATAACAAAGCCATGCTGCGCACAATAGGACAATCAACAATGGTATAATAACCAGCAAGCAGGTTACTCTTCTTTGAGAATTCTTATGCTTTCTTCTTAGGGGATTTTCGCTTGTCATCTTTTTCGGGGTTTAACTTATTGTCAATGCGAGTAAGACGATATGATATGTTTACCTGTAGCTTAATAAATGCCCATGAAATCAAGCATAGGAGGAAGAATAGTAATCCAAACATAATACACGGGATACCAAATATTGAGGCGCCGTCGTCTCTTCCCATCAATACAAAACCACCTATCAAGCCTATCAAACCGACAATGATTCCTACAATAAAAGTGATTTCGGCTAACCCGTTGGCAGTGTGCTCAGCACTATAATTATTGCTTGATTCCAATGATTCCGAGATGTTATCTACCAATTCTTCCTTTGACATTTCGCTAATTTCATTGAACAACGATTTGTCACATCCACAGTCGGGACACTTCTCTGGTACAGAACCCGCTTGAAAACTCTTTTGGCAGATTGGGCAAATATACTCTGTCATGATATTATCCCTAATACGTGTCGGGCGCAACTGTTAAGTGTTAATATAGCCGTTAATTACATACACAAACAAAAAGCGGGACTGCACTGCTGCTGTTCCGTTTCCTTAGGCTCTGGTATTGCCTTTTCATCCAAACAGCAACACCGTAGCCCACGCCGTATGTATAGAAGTACGCGCAACGCGTGTACGTGAATACACACTCACAGGCATCTTAGTGTCGCATTGTTTCGGATGATTATGAACTTACCAGATTCAAGGAAACCAAAACAAAACGCGTAAGACGCTTTTCAATATGTTAGTTTTTGTTGCAAGAGTTATACTAAAAATCTGCTTGCACCAAACTCGGGTGCAAAGTTACAACTTTTTTTTGACATACACAAGAAAATCGGGAAATTTATCCCGATTTATTGAACTTTGTATACAATTACCTCTGCAAAATAGAGATAGCGATGGCTACAGCGATCGCTATCTCGTCATTCGATTAGATTGCAAATTCCTTTTTCAATCGCTGTACAGTACTTTCGCTGACATTTGTGAGTTTACTCGTTACTCGAATGCCATACCCTTTGCGCAGATACATCAATACTTCTTTGTACTCCTGTTCTTTCTTATCTGTAGTCTTGATACTGCCTTTCTTACGCCCAAGTTTTCCGCCCTTCTCTATATATACGCGCCTACCGGAATTTAAACGATATTGGATGTTTTCACGCTCCAATTCGGCACAAGTACCTAATACAGAGATGAAAATATTTAAAAATTGATTCTTGCTCCCATCCGCTTGAAATATGGACAAGTTCTCCTTCTGAAAATAGATGTTTAAGTGCGCATCCTTGCATCGTTTCACATTAGCAAGCACTTCATCTACATTTCGTCCGAGGCGGCTAAGTTCGGAAATTAAGAGTACATCCACATGATTAGTAAAACAATAGTCGAGACATTTGCAGAGCACTTCTCTCTCTTCATTGCGTTTGGCGCCGGATATATGCTCTTCATATACCTTTAGTACTTCAATGCCGTTTCGGTTTGCATACTGCGTTAAGTCTGCTACTTGGCGTGACGTGTTTTGTCTTTCGCCTTCAGATGATACTCTAGAATAGATAACGCCCTTCATAATAGTCAAAGATATTAATGATTGATGATTTGTTGGTTTGCTAGTGAGCCGATGCTGACTTTTTTGATTTATTTGACTGACTTCATTTTTTGACTGATAACTAAGGGGCTTTGAGACTATCGCCGCCCCATATTGTATATCAATGTACCCAAAGGATGTCGCTCCATCTAAACGAACGCCATGCGCCTTTTTCAATATCGAAGAAGGCAGTTGTCGCGTATAACTCACGGCTTTCACCATTGCCATTCGTCTTAGCCGATGCTATTTTACTTTGAATAGTGCCAAAAGCCTCACGTATCGTACCGTCCTTCTTCATAAATGCGAAATGTGCTACACCATTAGCCATCTTTGTTTTTAGTAGTTCAATCATCATTGCCTTACCAACTGCCATTGTTTTATCGTTGGTGCGATTGTCGATTACCGCCATGCGTACTGCTGTCATGTTGTTTACAGCCATCGTGTTGATGCCTTTGTTGTTGATTGTCATTAAAGTTGTCATTGTTGTATCTCCTATTTTAGTTAATTCTTTATGCTGCTCTTCTCCACGCCTTTTGCGCTGCTTCTTTTTCCATCCATTCGGGATAACGTTTCGGTTCTCCCCATCCATTCAACTCATAAACTCTTTTCATTGCATTCTTAGCCGTTCCAAAGTTCTCGCCGAAAATATGATTAGCGCAATAGCCTTCGTCATCTGTGTACTGCCAAATACTCCAACCGTTGTAGTGTCTTCCGAATTTGTATGTTCCTTTGAGCGATTTCATAATCCTTGTTGATTTGTTATTTAGTATCTCTTTCAAATACAGTGCAAAGTTACAAAAAAGTTACGACATGCGCAAATTTTTCAACAAAAAAGTTACATAAAAATGCATTTTTAATGAAAAATCGTAACTTTTTAGCATTTTATTTGCATAATTCAAATATATTTCGTAACTTTGCAGTCGATTTTGAGATACATAAAAGTTACAAACAATATGGCAGAACGAAAACAACGAATATCAGCCCCACCTATTCTAGATGAACTTAGGCTTGATGAACTAATGGCAAAGGCAGGAATGAAGTCTTTGCAGGAATTAGCCGATAGAATGGGAATCGAGCGTGCCTCACTCTCCCGTTCTCTCAATGGCACTCCTACGTATGCAATGTTATATACGATGGCAGAGGCTCTGGGTGTGAAGGTACATGAACTATTCAAAACCGATGTAAAGCCCGAACAGAGAATACAAGGCGTAATAACTATCAATGATGAGGCGTACATTATTAATAGTATTGAAGACTTCAAGAAGGTTGAAGAAGTAGTAACAGCCGCTTTTTAGCCTTATGCTTTCTTTGCCTTTTGATTTGATTTTAATATGATTTATTGCACGTATGTGCATGAATATGTGACTACTTTGACGTATTGAACAATCAAGAAGTTCTATGAATAAAGGAGTTAGGGAGGGTTTTTCGAGCCCCACTCTCCACCCGAAAGAGAGTCATACGGCTCTCTTTTCTTTTGCTATACTTACAAAAAAAAAGAAGGTTGTCCTTCTTCTACTTTTCTCAGCATATGCATGCTGACAAAAGAAAAAAAAAGAAGGTTGTCTCACGACAACCCAACCTTTTCATTTAACCTTAAATCTAATACCATGAAAAACACGATGCAAAAGTACTGCTTTTTGGCGATATGACCAAATATTTTGCAGAAAAAGTGCTAAAAATCTAAAAAATGCAAATTTTAGTTTGCAAAATAGCAGTAATTTGTCGTATTTAATCACATAATGAGAATAAGTCTTCTCTAGGGTTAACCAGCATCACCGGAACGAGAGCGTGTTGGATCGCTTTACGTTCCGGAGGACCAAAGAGGATGTCATCCAGTCCGTAATCTCTGCTGGCGGTCAGGATGAGCAGGTCATGCTGAAAATCCCGTTGTCGTTCCGCTGCTTCCTGTATCAGTTTGAACGAGTTCTTACGGGCTTGTGCCACCTCGTAGGAAATGGGTTCTCCGGATCGTTCGGACACTGTTTTGATATGTGTGACGATACGGTTAACGTTCTGCCGCGCATGCGAACCGTAATCATTGGCTTGGAGTAAGATAATATGTGCGCCCGTTTTACGTGCCAGATAGGTACATATCTCCGCTTTGTAGGTCTCTTCTTCCAACATCGAAACAGGAACGAGCAAGCGGCGTAAAGGTTTGATCGTCATTGTATTGGTGATGAAGACGTAGGGGCGCCGTTCGTCCCTGCAGGCGTTGAGTTGCTGCTGGATGATACGTGCCTTATTTTCGCATTCAACAAGCCGTATATCGTCGTTATTATCCCAAATCATGGTTCCATTTTTTTTTGTGCATCCATCATCTGATGGTACTGAGCGGCAGCATTGGCGTGACCGGAGAAAGTGGACGAGAAGATATGTGTGCCGTCCAGAGAAGGGTTAGCACACATGTACAGATAATTGGTCTGCGGTGCATTTAGCACATAATCAATCGATTGCGCATTCGGACAACGGATAGGTCCGGGAGGCAGGCCAGGGTTCTTATAGGTGTTATAAGGTGAATCGACTTGCAGGTGACGATACAGGATTCGTTTGAGTTTGAAGTCTCCTACCGCATATTTGATAGTCGGGCAAGCTTGCAGTAACATACCTTTCTTGACGCGGTTGAGGTAAAGCGAAGCGATGATCGGCAGTTCATTCTTATTCCGGCTCTCACCTTCAATGATAGATGCCACGATAGCCACTTCTACAGGGGTGAGATTGAGTTGGCGGGCTTTCTCCATGCGTTCGGCATTCCAGAAAGTCTTGTATTCCTTCTCCATACGGGCAAAGAGTTGCTCGGGTGTGATGGTCCAATAGACCTCGTAGGTATTGGGAATGAAGAGACATCGGCTAGTCTCTTTATTCAGACCGTATTGTGCCAAAAACGTCTCGTCTTCCAAATAGCCGAGCAGGGTGACACTGTCCATCATGAGGTTGGTGGTTACTTTGCCTGCCAGTTGTTCCCGTGTGAAGATGGAATTATTCCATGTAATATGCACGGGAGTCTGTTTGCCTATCTTCAGACGGTCAATAAGTTCGCGGTTACTGATGTTGTCATCAAAGGTATAATGTCCGGGTTCGGGATAGTGAAAACGCATCAGTTGGGCATGCAGTTTGAAGTCCTGATGACTACCGATGTCATAGTCCGCTTCCAGCATGCTCAGTACCGAATCGATAGAAGTGCCGGGATAGATATTATAACTATGCGACAAACCGTCTTCTGAACGGAAGTTGCTGATCTTAAGGTGGTAATAATGTTTACCTGCAAAGCCGGCAATGACGACCATCAGTACGCAGATGGCGACTAAGATGGTTCGGATGACATATCGTTTTTTGAATCTCATATCATTTTCCTCCTACTAAACGTTTGATGTCTGACAGTTTATTGAGGGCCTCTAAGGGGGTCAGATTATTGATATCAAGGCTGGTTACTTCATCCCTGATCTGTTCCAATACGGGGTCATCCAGTTGGAAGAAACTCAGCTGCATGCCTTCCCGGCTCTCGCCTATATGGCTCTTGGCTTTTAGCTCTTGGCTGTTGGCTCCTTCCAAGTCTGCGAGAATATGGTTCGCACGCTCGATGATGGAAGCAGGCATGCCTGCTAACTTGGCCACATGAATACCGAAACTGTGTTCCGAACCGCCTCGAACCAGTTTGCGCAGGAAGATCACCTTGCCGTTCACTTCGCGTACGGAGACGTTGTAGTTACGGATACGGTCAAAGGTCTTCTCCATTTCGTTCAGCTCATGATAGTGGGTAGCGAAGAGGGTCTTGGCATGTCCTCTGTTCTCATGGATATATTCGACGATTGCCCAAGCGATGGAGATACCGTCGTAGGTACTGGTTCCCCGTCCCAGTTCGTCAAAGAGCACGAGACTGCGTTCAGAGAGGTTATTGAGGATCGAGGCAGCTTCATTCATTTCTACCATGAAGGTTGATTCGCCCATGGAGATATTATCGGACGCTCCGACGCGTGTGAAGATCTTATCTACCACACCGATGGACGCACTCTCGGCGGGTACGAACGAACCCATCTGTGCTAAGAGTACGATGAGGGCTGTCTGGCGGAGTAAGGCAGACTTACCGGACATATTCGGACCGGTGATGATGATGATCTGCTGCCCGTTGTTGTCCAATAGGACATCATTAGCGATATATTGTTCCCCGGGCGGCAGTTGTTGCTCGATGACGGGATGTCGTCCTTGCCGGATATCGATGACGAGACTGTCGTTCACGTCCGGACAGATGTAACGATGTTCAGCAGCCACGGTGGCAAAAGAGAGCAGGCAGTCCAATTGGGCAATTACATTGGCGTCCAACTGCATCTGCGGCACCCATTCGCTGAGTGCCAGCATGAGTTCTTGGTACAGTCGGTTCTCAATGATCTGGATACGCTCCTCGGCGGAGTTGATCTTCTCTTCATATGTCTTCAGTTCATCGGTGATGTAGCGTTCCGCATTTACCAGTGTCTGCTTGCGGATCCATTCGGCAGGCACCTGATCCCGATAGGTGTTCCGTACTTCGAGGTAATACCCGAAGACGTTGTTATATCCGATCTTAAGGCTCTGGATACCGGTTCGTTCTATCTCCCGTTGCTGGATCTGCAGCAGGTACTCTTTGCCGTCCGACTGGATGGCACGCAGTTCGTCCAATTCGGTATCGACACCTCTGGCGATGATGTTCGGTCTGCCTTGCACCAAAGGCGGGTCGGGCACTATCTCACGTTCGATGCGGCTACGCATCTCGGAGCAGGGGTCCAGTTGTTCGCCTAAGAGGTTGAGATAAGCATTGGTATCGGCGTGGGTGCAAACTTCTTTGATGGGTTTGACGGCACGCAGGGCACGACCTAACTGTACCATTTCACGGGGGCCGATGCGACCGGTGGACACTTTGCTGACGATGCGTTCCAGGTCTCCCATCTGCGCGAGGGCGTCTCGGAGGATCTCCCGTGCCTCGGGGTTCTTGAAGAGGTATTCAACGACCGTCTGACGATTCCGGATGGGGCGTACCTCTTTAAGCGGGAACGCCATCCATCGATGCAGCAGGCGGCCACCCATCGGAGTGATGGTACGGTCGATGATATCGTAAAGCGTACGGCTCTCTTCGGTCTGACCTCCTATGAGTTCGAGGTTACGGATAGTGAAGCGATCGAGCCAGACGTATTTGTCTTCTTCGATACGGCTAAGGTGCTGGATATGTCCCGTTTGCAAGTGCTGGGTCATGTCCAGATACATCAAGATACCACCTGCGGCAGTCACACCTGCCGGCATCTTTTCCAGACCGAATCCTTTGAGGGACGAAACGCCCCACAGTTTCTGTAAGCGTTCCCGGGCTGTCGATTCGACGAGCATCCAGTCCTCGAGTTCAAAAGTAAAGAACTTATTGCCGAACAGGTTCTCCAGATCGGCTTTGCGACCCCTTACGTAGAGCACCTCTTTGGGTGCAAAATTAGTCAGCAGTTTGTCAATATAATCGCTGTCTCCTTGTGCCGCTTGGAACTCACCGGTGGAGATGTCGAGGAAGGCTACACCTATTTGATGTTTGTCAAAATGGATACATGCCACCCAGTTATTCTCCTTTTGGGTGAGGGTGGTGTCGGAATAACTGACACCCGGAGTGACGAGTTCGGTCACACCGCGTTTGACCAGTTTCTTGGTTAGTTTGGGGTCCTCCAGTTGGTCGCAGATGGCGACGCGTAAACCGGCGCGAACCAGTTTGGGCAGATAGGTATCAAGGGCATGGAAGGGAAAACCTGCCATCTCCAAAGCGGGCGCAGCACTGCTGCCACCATTCGAACGATGGGTAAGTGTGATATTAAGTATCTTACTTGCTTTGACTGCGTCTTCCGCATAGGTCTCATAGAAATCGCCACAACGGAAAAGCAGCATCGCATCGGGATATTGCGTTTTTATATCCCGAAATTGCTTCATCATAGGGGTTAACTCTTCTTTGCCGTTCGGCACGATTATTGCTGCCATATTATCTCAAATCTACTGTTATTTTCAAATTATATCTGCGTCCGGTCAGGTAGTTCGGGCTTGCCCATTGTTGGCCGTAGGCATCGGCTACCCAGAAATAGGAGTTGACGTTATTCCAACCGACGAGGTTAAAGACCTCAAACTGGATTGCCCATTGTTTGACATGCTTGGCACTCTCTGCCCGCATGAACTTGGCGGTTTGCGCATTGAAGACATAGGTCGCACCCAAATCAATACGTTTGTAGATCGGCATACGTCCCCATGCCTGATTATTACGGGGCGCATAGAAAGGCATACCATCTGCAAACTGCATTTTGAGATGGAACTTCAACTGCGGTAGTTGCGGGATATAGTCCTGGAAGAGCATGGAGAAGTTCCATCGCTGTTCCTGCGGACTCGGGATCCATGGATTAGCTGTTGGCAGTTGGCTGTTAGCTGTTAGCCTTTGTCGGGCGACCATGGTGGAGAAAGAGATCCAACTATCTGCACCGGGTACGAGTTCGCCGTACAGCTTGAGGTCCAGACCGCCTGCGTAACCTTCGGAATCGTTCTTACCGGAATAGCGAACCCGCACGTTGTCAACGGTATAACTCTCCATTCGGTCGATATATTTGTAGTAGCCTTCGGCTGTGAACTTAAAGGGTCGTCCCCATGCCCGGAAATAATAATCGCCGCCTAAGACGACATGCACCGAGCGCTGGGCACGCAGGTCTTGGTTCAGTTGGATACGGGTGATGCCCATGGCATCGGTAACGGTGTCGCGCAGCTCTTTGTAGAAAGGCGCCTGGTAGTAGAGACCGGTAGCAAGACGGAAACAGAAATCACGTTTCCAACTTGGTATCCACTCTACGTACGCACGAGGTGAGGGGAGTACTTCGTTATTCCAACTCCACCACTGGAGACGACCGCCTACGGTGAGGATCCATTGTCCGGCGGTGGTGTTCCATTTATGTTCGTTCTGCAGGTAGGCTTGTACGCGTCCCGTACGCATGTCGGCATCGCCTCGCAGGGCGTAGAATAGTTCCATCGAGTGGCCGTCATTGGGTAAGGAGTACCCTGCTGAATCGCGCCATTCCCATTCGCTGATACGATCATGAATCAGTTCCGCCTGTCCGCTCACGCCCCATCGGAGCGTGTTGTCTTCGTATGTCCACACCCCGTTGTGCGCCAAGGTGATGACACCGGCTTCCAAACCGTTTCGGGCATGCTGATGGAAGATACCGGTGCCCAAAGCATCTGTTGGCTGTTGGCTATTCGCTGTTAGCCGTTGGCTATTAGCCGCGGTACTCTGTTTATCTCCATTGGACAGGACGTATTCTCCGGTGATGTCGAAGTTCTCTCGCTCGTTGGTGTAAAAACTGGACAAATCGAAGCCGATTTCGACTTTCGATTTTTGACTTTCGACTATCGTCCCTTTGGCGCTAAAGGCCCCGAAGGCGGTGATGAAACGGTCTTTCTCCTGCCCTTCGTAGTAGATATTCAGGTTCTTGGCGTTCTGTCCGCCGAAAGACTCACTCAAGCTATCCGGTGTGAAACGATAATCGTTCATACTGACGTTGCCCAAGAAGGACATCTCCCAATGGGAGGGGAGCTTCCATGTAATATAGGTCTGATAATCGAGATAGGTGGGTTGGTAGTTACCGGTGGTGGCGAGACCGCCTAACATATATTTGCTGGTCTTGTAACGAACGCCGTGCATCTGGCTGTAGGTACTGTCGCCGTGCCCGACGTACAGCTGCGCACCTAAGAGACTGACATTCATACTGGCTTCGAAAGCCGTGGGACGTTTGTAACGGATATCCAGCACAGAGGACATCTTATCGCCGTATTGGGCGCCGTAACCGCCTGCCGAGAAGCGGACGTTCTCCACCATCTCGGGGTTGACGAAACTAAGGCCTTCCTGTTGACCGCTGCGGATGAGTAGGGGACGATAGATCTCCATGCCGTTCACATAGACGGAGTTCTCGTCGAAGGACCCGCCTCGCACGTTGTACTGGCTGCTCAGTTCATTGGTCTGACTGACCCCGGCGAAGGTGATCAGCAGGCTCTCTATGCTACCGCCTGTAGCGTCGGGCATGACACGGGTGGTGGACGCATCGATATGATCCATCGTACCTTGTGTATGCTTGATGCCGCGCACCTCCACTTCGGTCAACCATTGTTCGTCGGTGAGTAACTGCACATTGATGTTCAGTACTTCTTGCAGGTCGATGACCCGCTGTTGGACGGTGGTGTAGCCCACCATGGAGTAACTGAGCACGACCGTGTCTGTCTGCTCGATCATCAACTCATAGAATCCGTTCTTGTTGGTGGCGGTACCGATAGGCCGGTCGGCGTTCAGTACTACCACGTTTGCCAATTCGATACCGACATTGTCCTGATCTACCACGTAACCATAAACACGCGCCGTGCGCGCGAAAGAAGAAGCACAGAACACAGAGCACAGAACACAGACCCAAAATACTATGTGGAACCGATAATTCGTAATTCTTAATTTTTAATTCTTAATTCTTCATTGATTTCCTCGATGTAAGCCGTCAGTTCCTCTCCGCCAAGGCCTGTCTCGGAAGATGTGACGAATACCGGAGGTAACTCTTCCCATTCCTCAAGTAACCGTGCCTTATAGGCTTCCACGTTCTCTTTGAGCCGCACCTTGCCTAACTTATCCCCTTTGGTGAATACGATAGCAAAAGGGATGCCGTTCTCACCGAGCCAGTTGATGAATTCCAAGTCAATCTTCTGCGGTTCGTGACGGCAGTCCACCAGCAAGAAGAGACATACCAACTGTTCCCGCTGCAGGCAGTACCGTTCAATCATCCGTTTGAGGGCTTCCCGTTGTTTCTGTCCCGCCTGTGCAAAGCCGTAACCGGGCAAATCAACGAGATGCCATGAGCCATCAACCAAAAAATGGTTGATAAGCAAGGTCTTTCCGGGTTTCTGACTGGTCTTTGCCAACTTCGGATTATGGCAAATCATATTGATCAGACTGGATTTACCGACGTTACTTCTACCGATAAACGCATACTCCGGCAGGCTGCTCTGCGGGCAGTCCTTCACGTCCGGACTCGAGATGATATATTGTGCCTGTTTAATCATAGCGCATACTTTGCGCTGCAAAATTACAACAAATATTTGAAATATACAAGGATTTAACGATAAAAAACAAATTTATTTACACAATTTTTGAATTTTTGTTTGCATACGTCAAATAATTGTTGTACCTTTGCAGCGAATTTAATTTATACACTCATGAAAAAACACATGCTCTTGTTGCTTGGCCTATGTATGACGGTCAGCCTTTTTGCCACCACGTACTATCCATCCCGTACCGATTTTCGCGATGAGCAGATTTATTTTCTGTTGCCGACCCGTTTCTACGACGGTGATCCATCAAACAACACACAGTGTTGGGACAACCAGTCGAAGAATGCCGGTGACCCTGCTTGGCGGGGTGATTTCAAGGGCCTGATAGAGAAGATGGATTACATCAAAGCGTTGGGTTTCACCGCTATCTGGATCACGCCTATCGTGGAAAATGCTTCCGGTTATGATTACCACGGTTACCATGCACACGACTTCTCGAAGGTCGATCACCGACATGAGTCGGAGGGCGTTAGTTTTCAGACGGTTATTGACGAGGCGCATAAACGGGGAATGAAAATCATCGTGGATATCGTGCTGAACCACACCGGTAACTTCGGAGAGGCCAACCTCTGCAAGCTGTTCAATCGTGATTGGTCTGCCGATCAGTCTTCCATCGACGACTGCATGGTACCTTATACCCAGAAAGACGGCGGTCTGCTGCCCGACAACTACCTGCAGTTGGATGGCGGTAAACAGTATTCAGCACGGTTGTCGAAGATGAAGAACACGGATGATCAGAACGGGCAGAAGAAGAACTACGATTCTCATAACTACTGGCATCACTACGGGCATGGTAACTGGGACGAACCGAACCGTTGGTTCTTCCAGATAGCCGGAGACTGCGTGGATCTGAATACGGAGAACCCTGCTGTGTATAACTATCTGATACAGTGCTACACCTCTTTCATTAACATGGGTGTGGACGGTTTCCGTATTGACACCGGAGGACATATTCCCCGTCTGAGTTTCAACAACGCATTCCTTCCTGCTTTCATCGCCGCAGGAGAGGCAGCCAAAGACAAACGCGGCGGTACGCCGTTCTATATGTTCGCAGAGGTATGCTCGCGTTACAGCAGTATTCTATACCGGGAACATGCGAACCTCTCGGCGTTCTATTACACGTGGGCAGAGTCGAAGAGTTATCCATGGGATAATAACTCTTCGTCCTGGGATAATCTCGTGGAACTGGAGGCCTCGCCTTGTACGTCTCACACCAACTGGCAGTCCGTTTGGCAACAGGCAGACGATGACTTCGGCGGGTTAAGCGGGCAACCCACTTCGACGAATGCGTTATTAGAGGGAAACAATTACCATACGCCTGATTACTCGAAGGCGTCGGGATTGAATGTGATTGACTTTCCGGAGCATTGGAATTTCGCCAGTGCTTCCGGAGCATGGAACATCGCCAAGCCGTCGAATGACAAATACTACAACGATGCCACATGGAACGTGGTCTATGTCGATTCACATGATTATGCGCCGGATGAGGTGCAGTTCAACCGTTTCTCCAAGCCTCAGGACACTTGGGCAGAGAACCTGTCGCTGATGTACACTCATCGCGGCATCCCGTGCGTGTTCTACGGTTCGGAGGTAGAGTTCCAAAAAGGCAAACGTATTGATGAGGGTACGAACATCGCCTTGCAGAACTCCGGTCGTGCGTATTTCGGCGGGTACATAAAAGGCGACGTGACGACGATCGATTTTGCGGAATACAAGAATGCGGACGGTAACTTAGCCGTTTCCCTCTCGCACCCTCTGGCGCAACATATCCAGCGTCTGAGTAAGATCCGTATGGCGGTTCCCGCTCTGCGTAAGGGTCAATATTCGGTGGACGGTTGCTCGGGTTCGTTCGCCTTCAAGCGTCGTTACACGGACGCCAACACCGATAGTTATGCCTTGGTCTGCATTAGCGGTAACGCTACTTTCACCGGCATTCTCAACGGTACCTATAAGGACTGCGTGACCGGGGACACGAAGACCGTGACGGACGGTAAATTGTCCGTCACCTGTTCGGGTAAAGGTAACCTGCGTGTCTATGTGCTCTCTACCGACAAGACACCGGCTCCGGGTAAGATAGGCGAGGATGGCAAATATATCTACACCACAAGTCCGAAGAATATTCCGGACCCTGTATGGGACGGCACGGAGATGGAGCTGACCGATGATCCGGAGCACCCGGGTGGTGGCGGCACGACCGATCCGGTAGCGCCTTGTCTGAGCAATGCGGACGAACGGGCTGTGTTCTTCACCAAATCCAGTGATTTCGGAAGCTCGATCAACTGCTATATCTGGCATACTGGTACCGGCAGCACGGTACAGGTCTGTGGTGGTTGGCCGGGTAAGAAAGCCACCTCATTGGGCAATGGTAACTACAAGTTCGTCGTGCCCGAAGACGCCAAAGAGATAGACGACACATGGCAGATCATCTGGAACGACGGAAGTGGTAACCAGACGCAAGACCTCAAATACAAGAATCAGTACCTCTATACAGGTAATAACAAGGGTTCGATCCAACCGACCGAGTTGGTGACGGATATCTGCGAACCGGCAACTGGAATTGAAAATACCACCTCTAAACGAGGCGTGCGCGCCTTCATTCGAGATGGTATGATCTATATGATTGTTCCGCAAGAGGGACAGAAATCGGCTGTGCGTATCTATTCCCTCTCCGGACAACTCATCACCACAGATGCAAGTGGAATCCTTCCGGAGCAATAAGAATATAACTGATACATACAACAGTCATGAACAGTGCGGGGATGGCGGTAATAAGCCATCCTCCTTTGTATTTGTAATTGGTGATAGCTGATTGTTGATTTTTTTCTTTCTTATAGAGCCATACCGTAGCTGCCCATAGGGTAAAGCATGCCAGGGTTTGGTTGGTCCAAGCGAAATAACGCCAGACGATATCGAAATCGACGAACACCAGACCGAAGACGCAGAGGAAGAGCGGAACGGCTATCATCAGTCGTTTCGGGATAGGTCTCTGGTCGATATGCAGGAAGTCCGCTACAATCAGTCGGGCGGAACGCAAAGCGGTGTCTCCACTGGTGATAGGTGCGGCAATGACACCGATGAGGGCTAAGATACCTCCTACCGTTCCTAACCAGTTACGGCTTACTTGATCCACCACCAGGGCTTTGACATCTTCCCCCTTATGCTGCAGTGCAAAATCCTGCAGACCGGCGATGCCGTCCAGACCTCGTTCCGGATCCGTAAAGAACGTACCCGCAGCGGCTGCCCAGATAAGGGCTAAGATACCTTCCGCCACCATCGCTCCGTAGAAGATCCAACGTCCTTGGCGCTCGTTGGTTACACAACGCGCCATAATCGGACTTTGCGTACCATGGAAACCCGATATGGCTCCGCAAGCAATGCTCACAAACATCATCGGGAAGAGCGGATGGGCAGCGTCATGACGGTTCGCCAGACCATGCACCCCAAAGACCTCCGGCATGTCGGCACTGTGCCAACCTAACATAATGACCATGATACCTACACCCATAAAGAGCAGTACCGCTCCAAAGATGGGGTAGAACCGACCGATCAGTTTGTCCACCGGTAATACGGTCGCCAAGGCATAGTATGCGAAGATGATCAGTACCCAGAAGATAGGACGGGTCGATTCTCCGAAGCTTATTGAACCGAGTCCTGCCAAGCCTTCCAAGAGATTAGCCGGTCCCGTCAGAAAACTGGTGGTGAGCAGGATCAGTAGAACAAGAGAAAGCGCACGCATGAAGTATTTGACACCGGATCCTAACTCATCGCCTACTATCTCCGGTAAGGACACACCGCCTTTGCGGATGGATAACATTCCGCTCAGGTAATCGTGTACGCCTCCGGCGAAGATCGTACCGAAGACGATCCACAGGAAGGCGGCAGGACCGTAGAAAATACCCATGATGGCGCCGAAGATCGGACCTAAACCGGCGATATTCAAAAATTGTACCAGGAAGATACGCCAAGGAGACATCGGCACAAAATCCACGCCGTCGGTCTTTGTCAACGCAGGTGTCTTACGCTCCGGTTCCACACCGAAGATCTTCTCAACCAGAATTCCATAGGTGAAGAAACCTACAATCAATACAATAAGTGCTACAATAAAAGTAACCATAGTAATTTACGATTGGACCATTTACGATTGGACGATTATTGTTTTGTTTTCAAAAAAAGGACACCGTTTGGTGTCCTCTTTGTGTGGGCGTTTACGGATTCGAACCGCAGACCCTCTGCTTGTAAGGCAGATGCTCTAAACCAGCTGAGCTAAACGCCCTCGAAAATCAATAAGTTTCGGCTTCTTTTCAAAAGCGAGTGCAAAGGTACTGCTTTTTTTTGATATGTGCAAATTTTTTTGCAAAAAAATGCACTTTACCTCTCATTTTTTTGAAAAAAGACGGTAATTATACCATTTTTGCCCCATATAACGGTAAAAAATGGCAAAACAGAGGACCGATATCGTCAGACCAACTACCACACCTCCGAACACGTCCATTGCAAAATGTTGGCTCAGATAGATGCGGCTGTAGGCACCGAGTGCAGCCAATAATACGAGTATTATTTGCAGCACTATTTGTGATTTGTGATTTGTGATTTGTGATTTTTCTTTTGTTAACAAGATACACACCACAAATGCCAGGGCGAAGAAAGAGGTGGTGTGGCCGGAAGGGAAGGAGTACCACTCGTTCATGCGTACGCCGTCCACCAAAGGTAGTTGAACGTCCGGTCTGTTTGCGGCAAACCATGTGATGGGACGGGGTGCGTTGATCAGATGCTTGAATAACTGCGTCGTCAAAGCCGAGAAGACCATACAGCAGGAAGCCATCAGTCCGTCTCCTACGCGACCGAAAAGCAGGATGCTGACGCAAATGATATACGGAAACCACTCCGCCACATGCGTATAATACCTATAGAAAATATCACGTGCGCTCGTATGACGGTCGCAAAGCAGCATATGCAGGTCACCTTTAGGTACAAGGAATAGTGCTAAGCCGATGCCGAGAAGCAGCATCAGACTCAGACTCAAAAAGACCGCATTGTTTTTGATTAATCCCTTCATTCTACTCGTTGTCCGTAGATATCATAGGTTGCATCGCCTATCTGAATCACGATACGTTGATGCAGCAGTTTCTTCTGTGCCGGTGCCTGGTTGGATGTCGGTTCGTAATCAGGGATCTCGGTCAGCACTTGTGTACAAGAAGGTAAACGCGAACCATTTTGCTCGGTCAGTATGACATAGACCTCATCGTTCTGTTGGAAGGGTTCGGGATGGCAATAAACGGACTCCGTCGCTCCAGAGATCGCTCTTCCGTTCAGGTACCACTGGTATGCCACAAACTCATAGCCTATGTTACCTCCGTAGCCGGGTTTATAGACCGCCAGCACGTTGTTGAACTTAAAGCGGAAGATGTTTTCCGGATAGAGGACGGTGAAAGGAACGGCTATCGAGAGCGGTTCTTCGCAGGCATTGTTGCTCAGACGAAGTTCACCTTGGTATCTTCCTGCTCGCTCTACCAGATGAGTAGGCAGGGTAATCGTGCCGGAGAGATCATCACTCGGGATGCTGACCGGTGCTACGATGTCTCCTACGATAAAAGTAGCTTCTTCGATGATACCGACCTGCTTCGTGTAGCCGACAACCAAGTCTTCGTTAGCACAGACGGTAGTGACATCCTGCTGCACGTCCAGTTGGATACAATCCCAGTTTTCTAAACAGTATTCGAAGTGGTACATGGGTACGGGTTCGAAGCATTGATGTTCTCCGATGGAGTCTCTACCGGATGCCAGCAAAGCATCGCATTCGGCTTGATGCGCTTCGTAATACTCCTTGGTAAAACAGTCCGGGTGGAGTAGGGTGACGATGGTGTCCTGTGCGCCCACTACCCGAATGGAGAACGTGGTCCATTCGTCCGTATCTTCTGCTTTGCAGAAACTATGGGCAAGAATAGTGTACCAGTTCTGGGTGGTATAGGTATGTGTGACCTTTATTTCACCGGTTCCTGTATACGTAGAGATGGCAGATGTACCGTCTCCGAAATCCCATACGATGCTATCCGTGCATGCGCCATAAACATAGGTGGCTACGGAGAACTCGATCGGCTGATCATTGAGGCAGAAGGGTTGAGTATGTACCTCTCCGTCCGCCATATGGGTTCCGTTAACGTATATATCTGCTGCTTTCAAGCTCACATACGGAGCTGTCAGCAAGCAAAGAAGTGCCGTTATGCAAAATCTTCTCATAGGATGTGTGTTATTTCGTTGTTTGTATCTGTTGTCCCGTAGGGGCGTATTCCGATTGGTTGCGTATGATCACCACTTGTCCGTCCCGCAGTTGTTTATACGTAGCGGAGGACTCGACAACTTGTTCGATGCCGGTAGGATCATCGCTGTATTCATCGCCGTAACTCTGCTGCAGTTGGGTAAAGTCCACCGGTTGTCCTTGCTTATTTCCCCATATAAACTCCACTAAATCCGGATAGTCGATGAAGGGGTTACGGTTACCTTGAATCTTATTCACTTCGATAGCACGTGTCTTCTCTTTCTCACTCACCGGATCCAGTCGATGCCAAGCTACGAGCAGGTCCCGTAACCAAGGTTGGAACTCCTGCCATCCTTCGTTTGTCATCGCCACGCTCGGTTCTCCCTCTCCTAACCATGTGAGCGAGTCCCCGTAACAGGTAGCGATATAGAAATAGGCACGCGCAAAATCGCCCTTGTACTCGTTCGCCGGACAGAAGACCTTGATAGTTGTCGGGGTGCCGTTAAGGTTGACAGACACATTACCGGTAGCAAAACTGCCGTTCCAGAAGGTGGTGTCTGTCGGAATACCCGGTGCGTGATTCGACTTACTGCGGTTCGCCGAGTAATCGCCGGGAACCAGATGGAAGAGGTCGCAGTACGCTTCATTGACCGTTCTGCCCCACCAACTCTTCGGCAGCATATGTTCGATATCGAAACCGGCTACACTGGCGGTGGTGTCCTGCGGATTGAAATAGCGGTGGTTATTGGAATACATATCCAGTACTTCGTTGGTGACGGTGTCTCGGTCGGTGAAGAAGAATCCGTTCCAACTCTTGCGACGTCCGCTACCGTATTTATACCGTACGCCGCAGAAAATGATCTCCCCTAACCGGGATTTAAGCACCGAGTCTTGCGTTCCTTGAGCGAGGGCATAGTAGGAGCCTGGCATAGGACCGATCGCCATGCAACTGGAGTCCACGTTGAAGGCAGGCGGGGTATATTTATAACTGCTTATCTTAATCGGTACGGACTTGGTAACCTGCACATTATCGGAACCTTTACCGCCTATCGAAAGGGTGTCATAGATGTTGCTGCTGACGTAGTTAATGCTATACGCGATATCCACCTCACCTCCTTCGGACGGCAACGTGGTACTACCCAAGGAAAAGAACTTCCCCTTTTGCAATGCCAGTTGGATATCGTTCTCCACATGTTTGCCTTTGACAAGGAAGTTAACCACATCTTCTGTCACCTCTCCATCCTCGATAGGTACGCTTCCGAAATCGACGTCGTAGGGGTGTTCGAAGATCGCCGTGTTGGGTAGAGGGTCGGGTGCTTCAAACTCAATACGCTTCACGTACCAACGGTTATAAGAAGCCATCAAGGCAGCGATGGAGATCTCATTCAGGTTTTGGTTGAGGGTGATGGTATAAGGACGTATCTCGGTACGATGTCCGGTTTCCCAAAGGATGTTTTGTCCGCAGACGCAGATACCTTTGGTTGCCGTGGTGTCGTTCTTATGCGGATAGGACGCTGCATAGACCGTCATGGTGCTGACGGTATAGGTGGCGTTGAGAGCCAAGGTCAGTTCTCCTTTGAGCGTTCCGGTTCCGCCTTTGATACCTCGTTCCGAACCGGCATTGTAGATATTATTGGACACGATGACGCTTTGGGCGCAGTTGTCCGTCGCTTCGAGTACGATCTTATTCAGTTCGCTCACTTTGGAACCGGAGTCATTCGTGCCGTTTCCGCTCTTAAACACGATGGTATAAGTGTCCGCCATTATGGGTAGCGCACAGAGCATAGAACACAGAACACAGATTACTGATCTTTTCATACCTTATACACTTTACACCTTACACTTTACACTTTTTGCACGCCAGCAGCAGGTTCACTGCCACGTACCACACGATACAAGCGGTACCGCTAAAGAAAGCAAACTCTATATGCTTGGCTACTACAGCTTTATAGATGCAGAAACCTATCAGAATCAAGCAGCCGAGAAGGAAGCAGATAATAATCGCTTTCTCTCGTTTAAAACTCTTGAAACTGAAGAACGGTATTTCTGCGTTCAGCAGGTAGCAACTTACGAAAGACAGACCTAACAGCACCCATGCCATCCAGTCGTACGCCAGTACGGAAACCGGCAGACAGCAGATACCGCCCCAAAAGATCGCATTGGCAGGCGTAGCCAGACCGATGAACGAGTCGTGTTGCCGTTCGTCTACATTGAACTTAGCCAGACGCAGAGCGGAGAAAGCCGCCATCACTAAAGCTAGCAGTGCCCACCAACCAAGTATCGGTTTGAGCCAGCAGAACAGCATCATTGAGGGTGCCAGACCGAAGGTGATGTCATCTGCCAACGAATCCAACTGGATACCGATCGGACTCGGTGCCTTGAGTAAACGCGCACTCATACCGTCGAAGAAATCAAAGAACGCACCTGCCAAGATAAAACAGAAAGCAAGAATGAACGTCTCTTTGGAGTTGTTCTGGGTGGCTAAAAAGACTGCAACACTGCCGCATAAGAGGTTGCAACTGGTCAATGTGTCCGGAATAATTCGTTTTGTCATTTCAAATTTCTATTTATGATTGCAATTTTCTATAAACCAAGTAAGCAACTAAGATGGAAGGGATGCAGCAAAGCATCACGATCCAGAAGAATCCCATGTATCCCACCGCCTCTTGGATGTATCCGGCGATCATTCCCGGCAACATCAGCCCAAGGAACATAAACGCCGTACAGATAGAGAAGTGAGCTGTTTTGTGTGCTCCGTCCGCTACATGGATCATATAAAGCATGCAGGCGGTGTAACCGAGTCCGTAGCCTAATTGCTCAAATCCTACACAGGCGCTCAGCACCCAAAGGGAGGTGGGTTGGAAACGGGCAAAGAACACATAGACGATACACGGTATTGTCAGAAAGAGTGCCATCGGGATGATGGCTTTTTTGAGACCGGTTTTACTGACCCACAAGCCGCCTCCGATACCTCCAAGCAGCATCAGAATAACTCCGATACCGGTGATCTGACCGATCGTCTCTACCGTGATACCGAGTCCGCCTTCTTGCTGCGAAGCAAGGAAGAAGGGGTTGCACAGTTTGAGCAGCAAGGCTTCCGGCAGGCGGTAGAGAAGCATGAATATGATCGCCAAAGCGATACCCGGTTTGCGGAAGAAATCCCGCCATACATGTCCCACTTCCCGCCAGATCTCTTTTGACGTTCTGCTTTCTACGTTGGTCTCTACTGCCGGCATTGCCCATACATGCCATATTGCGATGATTGCCAGGATGGCGCTGCAGAGCAGCAAAGCGTAGGTCCAAGAAGTAGCCACATCTGTGCGTTTCTGTAACCAGCCCACTACCATCAGCAGAATGGACTGACAGAAGATATTCGCAATGCGGTAGAAGGTCGAACGCAGCCCTACATAAGCAGCCTGTTGATGCTGAGTGAGCGCTAACATGTAGTAGCCGTCCGCAGCGATGTCGTGTGTCGCGGAGCAGAAAGCCGTGATGGTGAACAATATCAGTGCGATGGTGAAGAAACCTCTCGGAGCCAGAAATGCCAAGAGAAGTACCGTTACCGACATCAGTACCTGCATCAGCAGAACCCACCAGCGTTTAGTGCGGATCACATCGACGAACGGACTCCAGATGGGTTTGAATACCCAGGGAAAAGCGATGAGTGAGGTGAATAGCGCCAACTCACTGTTCGGCACACCCAACTGGGCAAACAAGGTTACGCTGATGGCAGTAACCAGAAAATAGGGGATTCCTTCTGCAATATAGAGCGTCGGTACCCAAGCCCAAGGCGATATGTGTCTTTGTCCGTTCACTTTATCGTTAAGGAGAGTAACCCGCATTGCAGGCACTCTCCTTAATATATATTCACGCGCACGCGTGCATTATTGGAATCTTGCGCGGTTGTCTTTGATCTCCGTCTCGTCCTCCAATAAGCGGAGTGCCTGTTGGTAATGCATGTAAGAGTAACGGGAAATTTGTTGCTTCTCGCTCTCTGCGTCGAACGGTTCTGCGGTATTCAAAGCAGCACCGGTCTTCACCATATAAACGCCCATCAGGCCTTGAATAGGCTCGCTCAGTTGGTTCTCGCCCAATGCCAAAGTAGCACCGATGACAGCAGGTTCCATGCCGGCATTGCCGAAACGGCTGTCAGCCAAGCTTACGCGCTCTACGCTTTGGATAGGCGTACCTAAAATAGCGGCAGCTGCGTCCAAACTCTCTACGCCTGCCAACTGCTCAGCGATATATTTAGCCTTTGCGTTATTGCTTGCCTCGTAGTTCAATTCAGCACGAACAGCCTCCAACGGACGGTACTCACTATCGTTTATTTCAATCAAAGCTGCGATTACATAGTTGTCACCGCAAAGGAAGACAGTAGGACTAACTTCACCTTCTTTTGCCTCAAATGCCCACTTAACGATCTGACGACTATCGCTCAGGTTACCTACCTTACGCGTCATCTCGGTCAAACCGTATTGCGGAACCAAGGTGTAACCGGCTTCTTGAGCGGCTTCTGCCAATGCATCATAGGTGGAGTTTGCCATAGCGAACTGCGTTGCCTCATTGAAGATAGCGGAGTTTGTGCGACTCGAAGCAGTAACGGTGCGGGAGATGATAGCCAACTGCACTTTCGGCGTAGCTTTAGCCACCTCCATGATCTCGAAGGTCTGCTCACCCATACCCATGGAAATCGTGAACTGTTTGCCACGTTTGCCGGCAAAAGCGTTCTCAATCAAGTCCTTGCTTGCACGCTCGTTGATCAGTCGCTCTTGGGTGTACCAACCTAACTCGATATCGTCACCATCCTCCACAACGATCTTCAATTCAACGGAGTCCGGAGCCGAATAACCGGCTTTCATGATGCGAGCCATAGAGTAGGTAGCACCGTCAAACAGGATGTCGGTGCAGTCACCGACTTTGGCATTCTTGCCAAATGCGAACTCTTTGAACTGTGCCGGTACGGTCTCAGCCGAATAATCACGACCATCGTACATGATATCCGAATTCGGATTTACCACTACGGTCACGTCCTCTGCGGTGCGGAAAGCCTCTTGCAGGTTTTCCAGACGCTCTTTCTCCGCTTGGAAATCAGCCTCACTCGGATTCTTGGCAATCGTGATATATTGGATAGCACGTGTCGGCTCTTGTTTGTATTGCTCTTTATGTTTCTTATACAATGCCTTGATGTCGCTCTCGCTCACCTTCACCAGACTGTCGGCAACTGCGAAATAGGGTTGCATCACATATTCGGCACTGATACCTTTCTGACGGTTGTTATACGCGAACTCAGCCTCCAGCGAGTTAGCCTTCAACAGATGTTGCAGCAAAGCGTTGTATTTCTCCTGCATATAGTTCACGCGTACCAGGCGTTGAACGGCGTACCAGTAGTTACGGTAACGACCTGCATTCGGGTTCTGGTCTGCGTCAGCGCTATGGATGAACGAGTTCAGGGAGGCTACATAGTCGCGGTTGAACGCACCGTTCTCGTCACGGAACAGACGAAGGCTGCGGATGATCGAGTGGGGATTCTCACCCAAGCACAACTCGGTCAACTCATCTTGCGTCAGATCCATACCGATCTTCTCAAACTCTGCACGCAGTGAGTAATCCTGAACGAACGAGTTCCATACATCATTCTGGATCTGAATCTGCATTTCCTCTTCCAAGTTGTCACGGTTGAACTGCATCTTGTACACTTCTTCCAACTGCGTCCTGGCTACTTCGTACTCGGAATACGACACTTTCTCACCGGCGATAACGCCGACATTGTCACGATCACGATTCTTAATCTTGTCTGCGTGCGTCAATGTGTCTCCCAACACAAACGCCAGCATTGCTACGCCCACAATCACAATTACCAGTGGGCCATGATTTCTGATTTTTTGTAAACTTGCCATTTTTTATATGAATATTTGTTATTTTTTTCTTTTTACTCAGGGAGCGATACAATCTTCACATCACCGTTCTTGATTTCGGGAACGTTACCATTGTAATTCGTTATATGTCCGGTTACCTCTACTTTAGCTCCTACCGGTACGGGTTCTCCGTTCGGAACATTGCACCAGAAGGCTTCAAACACTTTCTTTCCATTTACCTGATCGTCCATCCAGAAGGTTTGTTGACCTTTGCGGATCTCATCGCTATAACCTTGCTTCTGCACGTAACCGCTTACGATGAAGGCATCGGTCGAGGTACCGCCGATGGGTAATTGCGATGCTACTACCGGTGTCTGGTCGCACATGATGTAGAACGTATCCGGAATCACGGGGCGAACCATCGAGTCGATACGAACGATGAATCCTTCTTTCATCTCCGGCGTGGTACCTTTGTAGTTGGTCAATGGACCGCGAACGGTTAATTTCGAGCCAACCAACGGTACGTCCATCATATCCCGGAATTTCGTATTATTGATATTATTGGTATAATAGCACGATATATTGGTTGTTCCACCGTTGTCGGATAACTTGAAAGTAATATTCTTGTACTTGGGAGCGTCCTCCGGCGCCGTGACGTTGGCGGTCACAGAACCCGATATCTTGTAAATTACGTCGGTCACTTGATCCGCAGCCAGACTGTTACAAATGGCAATGGCGCTATCCACCGAAATGACGACACCGTCCGTATCCGGAACGAACACCGGCATCGTGTCGTTTAGGGTCAACTCATTATTGCCCGGGGCAGGGATGTTCGGCATCTCCTTACATCCGAAAAATACCATTGCAACCAGTGCGGTTAACAAATAAATGCTCTTTCTCATATAGATTTAATTTATGGTTTTCACGTTTTAACTCAAAATAGCGTGCAAAGATACGAAAAATATTTCACGCGCGCAAATAATTTAGGAAAAAAGTGAAAAAAAATGCAATTTCCTTGCGTATGTCAATTTTTTATTGTAATTTTGCACGCTTTTTCGATGGTAGGGCATAATGTGCACGCACGAATAAGCGGTAGTTTTAATCAAGAAAGTGGATTTTCGGGGCTTTTGTCATTCGATTTTTCGACTTTCAACTAATTAGTTAAACATATAGCAACTATTACTCCCAGACCACGTGGTGGTCGTGTTATCAAAGAAGATCCGCATCGTATCAACGACAAAATTCGCGGTGTGGCACAGGTGCGCCTTATCGGCGACAACGTAGAGCAGGGTATCTACTCGTTCCAGCAGGCAATGAAAATTGCCGATGACCAGAATCTCGACCTCGTCGAGATCGCTGCAACGGCGAATCCGCCGGTATGCCGTGTGGTAGATTATCAAAAATTCCTCTACGCACAGAAGAAAAAACAAAAAGAGGCAAAAGCGAATGCCAAGAAACAGGAAGTGAAGGAGATCCGTTTCGGTCCGCAAACCGACGATCATGATTATAACTTCAAACTTAAGCACGCGATCGAGTTCCTTAAGGAGGGCAACAAAGTGAAATCCTATGTCTTCTTCCGTGGACGCTCTATCGTGTTCAAAGAGCAGGGCGAACTGCTGCTCGCACGTTTCGCTGCCGACCTCGCTGAATACGGCAAACCCGATAATGTACCTAACTTGGAGGGCAAGAGGATGATCCTCAACATCAGCCCGAAGAGCAGCAAGGGGTAATTACCTGGTCAGTACGGGGGAATAACGTATCATACATCACCCTATATATACGTAGTATATATCCCGTGATTTTAAAATAAAGCCGTTCGAAGGCCTACCTTTACTTTGGCGCCCAATGTTTCGGGGCCTCCAGCGTAAACCAGCGTTAGCGTTTGCGATGGGGAGAGCGAGCAACCCCGAGTACCTTTAGCCAAGCTGTGCTTGAGCTCGTGTACGAAGGGATTGAGCGCGATGGCTGCCTGTCGGACGAATTATTAACAATTAAATTATTTTAACAAAATGCCAAAGGTAAAAACGAACTCCGGTGCAAAAAAGCGTTTCACGCTTACCGGAACCGGTAAAATCAAGCGTAAGCACGCTTACAAGAGTCACATTCTGACGAAGAAGACTAAAAAGCAAAAACGCAACTTGACCCATGTTGCTATTGTTGATCAGACGAACATGCGCTCCATCCGTGAGATGCTCCTGCTTCGTTAAGTACTAACCATTAAAGTGAAAGGACAGAAACATGCCAAGATCAGTAAATCACGTTGCTTCGCGCAACCGTCGTAAGAAGATCATGTCGCTCACCCGTGGTAACTTTGGTGGTCGTGCTAATGTATGGACCGTAGCAAAGAACACATGGGAGAAAGGTTTGCAGTATGCTTACCGCGATCGTAAGAACAAAAAACGTACATTCCGTGCATTGTGGATCCAGCGTATCAACGCTGCCGCTCGCCTCGAAGGTCTGAGCTACAGCCAGTTGATGGGTTGCCTCAAGAAAGCAGGTATCGTCATCAACCGCAAGGCACTTGCTGACCTCGCTATGAACCAACCCGCTGCTTTCAAGGCAGTTGTTGATCAAGCGAAGAAGAAAGCTGCTAAGTAAGACGGACTTTCTAGCTAGAAGTTCTTACAAAAAACGAGAGATGGTCATTTGGCCATCTCTTTTTTTATCTCGTTGTTTAGTGTTTCGCTTGCCGGAACGAGCGGCAGTCGCAGATAATTTTGAATTATTCCCTTTTGCGCCAGAACGGCCTTGATTCCCACAGGGTTGCCTTCTGCGAACAACAATCGTACCATTTCAGCATATTTAGCCTGTAACGCCCGGTCTTTGTCATGCACTATGTGCCGGAAGTCTTCCGGGAAGGCGTTCGAAGCTACGGAAATCAATCCCGCTCCGCCGGCTTCCATAACTTCGCAGGCAATACCGTCGTCGCCGCTGATGACAAGAAGGGGCTTTTGACTCTTGACTCTTGACTCTTGGCTCAGAGCGATTAATCGCTTGATCTGCTCTATGTTGCCGGACGCTTCTTTGATGCCGATGATCTTGTCGGGGTGGGCGTTGTAAATGCGTATAACGGTTTCGGGCAACAGGTTCACGCCTGTGCGCCCGGGTACATTATATAATACTACAGGAATCGGACTTGCCTCTGCTACGGCACAGAAATGTTGATACAATCCTTCCTGATTCGGCTTGTTGTAGTACGGACATACGGAAAGGATAGCAGTAAAGTCTAGGATTAGTACGTCGCGCATAGCATGTAGGTCCGAGATGACTTGCTGCGTGTTATTGCCGCCGACACCCAGTACGAGAGGAATACGACCATTGACGTACTTGACGATAAACTCTCTCACTTCGCGTTTTTCCTCTGCGGTCATCGTCGCTGCTTCACCGGTCGTGCCGAGGACGACGATATAATCCACAAAGCCCGTCAGTTGTGTATCCAGCAAACGTGTAAGGGCATCATAATCGACGCTCTTATCTGCCTTAAACGGCGTAATCAATGCTGTACCTAATCCCTTAATCATTGCTCTTAATCGTTGTCAAATAACTCATAATCTGGTGGTATAACCAACTTGCCTCTATCGCGGCTTCTTCTCCTTGTTCCGGTGTGAAGTCGGGTAGTGAAATGAGCATATCATGCATCCCTTCTCCCAAGTTTAACCCCACTTTGAAGTCCGCTTGGACGAACATGGCCAAGTAGCGTAACGGCAATAGGGGTCTGGTGGTTAAGTCTATAAACAAATCGTAATGTTCTGCTTGTAAATCCGTCAGTACATAATCACGCGGTTTGCCCAACCAGTTATAATCCGTCAAACCTAAAATGCGACTTTGCGGTAAGATCAAAGTGGTGATCTCTTTCTTTTCCACGTAACCCCACATGGTCACGTCCATCTGCCGACGCAACAAGTCTTGCCGAATGGTCTTGATGGCATCGTTGCGCTCCAAGTAATCGCTCTCATAGATGAGCATAATCTTGAGCGGCTTGTCCATATGCGGAAAACGACACGCCCTCTCCGGTTGCTTCTTACACAGATAATTAAAGATATATTGTTTGATTTTCATTCTTAATTCTCAATTCTCAATTATCAATTATCAATTCAAGGAATTCCTCCTCCGTCTTGATAGGAATTCCTAAGTCCTCCGCTTTTTTGCGTTTCTCGGGACCCATATTCTCACCCGCCAAAATGAACGAAGTCTTCTTGCTTACCGACCCTACATTCTTGCCGCCGTTGGCTTCAATCATCGCCTTGTATTCATCACGGCTGTGCTGCGCAAATGTACCGGAGATTACGATTGAAAGACCGGCTAACTTATCGCTTGCCGGAGCAATTTCTTCTTCACCTTCCATCTGCAAACCCGCTTTGCGTAAGCGGTCCAAGATCTCTAAATTGCGGATGTCCTCGAAGTAACGAACGATGTTCTCAGCGATTTGCGGACCCACATCTTCGATGGCGCATAGTTGTTCTGCCGTGGCCCACTGAAGGGCATCTATCGTGTTGTATTTTTTCGCAATCTTTTTTGCCGTTGTCTCACCTACCATTCGGATTCCGAGCGCAAAGAGCACACGCGACCACGGTACGGATTTCGAGGCTTCGATGCCGTCCAATATGTTCTGTGCCGATTTCTCGCCAAGGCGCTCCTGCGCAGCGATGTCCTCTAATTTGAGCTCGTAGATATCGGCGATATTGTGTAACAATCCCTTCTGGTAAAACAGGTCGATTGTCTCTTCACCCAACCCGTCGATATTCATCGCTTTGCGGGATACAAAATGTTCAATTTTACCTTTTATCTGCGGCGGACAACCACTCTCATTCGGACACCGCCATGCCGCTTCGCCTTCTACGCGCACGAGTGGAGCGCCGCATTCCGGGCAGAAAGTGGGGAAGGAATACATCATTTCATCATTGAGCGACGCAGTCGCGCTCATTTCATCATTTCGATCGGCACGACCGACAATCTTGGGGATGATCTCTCCGCCTTTCTCTACCCACACCCGATCTCCCGGACGGATATCGAGGGACTTAATGAAATCTTCGTTATGCAGCGTGGCGCGTTGTACGATCGTGCCGCTTAACTGGATGGGTTCCAGGTTCGCTACGGGCGTCACGACACCCGTTCGACCAACCTGATAGGTGATCTCTTTGAGTAACGTCAACTGTTTCTCTGCAGGGAACTTATACGCGATCGCCCAACGAGGAGTCTTGGCCGTATAACCCAACTCTTCTTGTTGTGCGAGATTATTGACTTTCAGCACGATGCCGTCGGTCGCAACCGGCAGGTTTTTGCGCTCCGTATCCCAGTAGGCAATATAGTTCATCACCTCATCGACGGAGTGACACACTTTGATGGCATCGGAGATATGAAATCCCCATTCTTTGGCAGTTTCAAGTCGCTCGAAATGCGTCGTACTCGGCAGGTTCTCACCCAACATATAGTACAAATACGCATCCAATCCGCGCCGTGCCACTTCTTTTGGGTCCTGTAGTTTGAGTGTGCCGGAAGCGGCGTTGCGCGGGTTTGCAAACAGCGGTTCTTCCTGTTCTTCCCGTTCTTTATTCAGCGCCTCAAATCGTTCCCAAGGTAACAGTACTTCGCCTCTCAACTCAAAGAAATCCGGTACGTCCTTTCGCTCAATCCGCCAAGGAATAGAAGGAATCGTCTTGATATTATCAATCACATTATCCCCCTGCTGTCCGTCACCACGAGTAAGGGCTTTGACGAGTACGCCGTGGTCATACCAAAGACTGATAGAGAGTCCGTCGTATTTGAGCTCGCAGACGATTTCTACTCCCGAAGGTAACTTACGTACCCATTCTTCAATCTCTTCGCGCGAGTAACTGTTGGCAAGCGAAAGCATAGGATAGCGGTGCTTGACCTGCTCAAAACCCTTCTTGCCTAAGTCCGAACCCACGTGTTGGGTAGGGGATTTAGGGTCAAACATATCGGGAAACATCGCCTCCAAGGCTTGCAGACGATGCATTTTCTCATCGAACTCCCGGTCGGAGAGCGTAGGCATGTTCAGTACATAGTACTTATAGTTTGCCTCCTCCAACTCCTTGCGTAGGTTTCTTAATTCTTCCCGCTCCGGTTCTTCTATTTCGCTAAATAAATCCAATTATCAATTATCAATTGTCAATTATCAATTATCAATCATCTCACGATTAATCTTCGTTGATAGGCTACGCCGTCAAAATAGACGTATACTACGTACATACCCGGCGCGGTAGGCAGCGGTATTTCGTAATAAGCGGAGAGGATCTCAGCCTGTTCTTGCAGCACGCCGCTCACATTATAAATAGCGTAATAACTATTCTTTCCCTCTTTATGGGCATTCTGGATAATCAACTTGTCTGCTTTGCCGCTAATCACCTCTTCCGTGTTGATCTGCGGAGTAGGGTCAAAGACTAAGGTACTATCTAACTTAAGTCCCACTAACACGGGGTCATGATCCGAACAACGGAACATCGACAGGTCCGACCCGTACTTGTAATTATACCGGTCCTCCTCATCGGAATTGATGTGGTATGCCGCCATACCTGTTATCTGAGGATATAAGGTCTCATTACTCAAGGCTTGGTCGATGTAACTGGTCTTACTTGCATTTCGCATTCGGTAACTGTAACTGCTGTCCGCATGGAAAGCGCGATGCAGGTCAATCATTCCGGCGTCTGTGAAGACAAACATAGGTTCGGTCTTGGCATGACAATTGAAGTCGCCCATAAACAGCACGTCATGATCTTTGATACCGTTTCTCCGTAAATCATTGCGGTAATCTTTGTACATCTTTACCACCGCCTTGGCTTCGTTCACGCGACGGTACTCGTCACCGGTGTTCATTGATTTAAAGTGGTTAATCGAGTAGATGAATTTCTCCCCGGTTGCTTTCTCCCGAAAACAAATCATCTTCTTGCGGTTTGGGATGTTCTCTGCATCCGTTCCGGTAGGCGTACCTATCGGTTCCACTACATTGGCGTCATATACAAAATCCACTTTCTGACTTGTACCGGTTTCAGTGTCATTAAAGAATCTGTAATGGCGTTCCGGCAGGTTCTCGTTCAAGTCACTCACGATCTCATTAATCGCCTCATTTCCTAACTGTAACTCAACTAGTCCGAAGATATCTGCGTTGATCTGCTTAAGAGCCTTTCTCACTTTTTCCCGTTGGTCCTGATGCTGCGACCAACTGTCAGCTCCCATCGAACCCCAGGTCATGAAGTAGTTTTCTATGTTAAACGCACAAACCAGCAAACGGTAATCGCCTAAATCCGGTATCCCTTTCTCTAAATCCGAACGAGAGTTGCCGACCCACTTACCGCCTTGCCACGTCAGTTTGTTTGTGCTGTTGACTACCGCTTTTAGGTTATAGATTTTTTCTCCGCAACGATGGTAACCGCTTACGCCGGTTAGCGAGAATGAACACGAACCGTTGATATGTACTGTTCGATTATACTCCACTGAACCCGGTAAGCCTTGATTCTCCGGCTCAAATATACGCCATGGGGAAACAAGCAGGTTGCCGTTTGCATTGTTACAAACCACTACAGGGTCGTCAAAAATAACCGTTTGACCAACATAATCACCCAAAGCGGACTGCACACTCCAACTATCCGGATCAGAGGCCGATATATGAACTTGCGCCAAAGAACTCAGCGCAAAAAAGACTGTTACTAACAAAGAAAGACGTTTTTTCATGACGTTTCGTGTAAATTCGGCTACAAAAGTACAAAAAAATTTTGATATGTGCAAAAAAAAGTGTAACTTTGCAGCCAAATTTGAAGAAAAATGCGTTTTTCGGACTTCTGGACAACTATCAAGATACGGAAATGGGGTAAATATGTGTTTACCCTCATCGTCTTTTTGATCATCTATATCTTCATCGGTGACCAGAGTGTCGTGCAGTTTGTCAAACGGGGAAAGGAGATACAGGGCTTGGAGCAGCAACGCGATATGTACCGCCAAGGTACCGAAGAGGCGCAGCGGGAGATAAAAACGCTCAATAACCTCGACAGTCTCGAGCGCTACGCACGCGAACACTATTTTATGCATAACGCAAACGAAGAAATTTTCCTCGTAGAAGAGGAATAATTTGATCGTTCGAGCGAAGCGAGTAAAATGAAATCATTTTTGGTAGATGAAGTTAAGTAATATCATATTGATGATCGGTCTGGTCATATTGGCCGTAGGAGCGGTTCTTAGTATTGCTAAGGTCGAACCCTACGCCGATTATGTACTGCTTGCAGGAGCCGTTGTGGTCATCGTACGCGGTTTCATTAGAAACCATGAGAAAGAATGATCGATCGTAATAGATCCGAACATATTATCTTAGGCGTCGATCCGGGTACTTTGTACATGGGTTACGCCCTCTTGCATACCGTCGGACAGCAGGTGGAGATCTTGGAGTTCGGCGCGTACGATGTGCATAAGATCGAAGGACAATATCCTCGTCTGCAAAAAGAATTTTTCTTTTTGCAAGACTTGATAGATAAGTATCATCCTTCGTCCCTGGCTATCGAAACCCAGTTTGTGGATAAGAACCCCCAGACGATGATTAAGATCGTGCATGCGCAGGGTGTCGCTATTGCTGCGGCCTTGAGTAAGGATGTGCCGATCTATGAGTACTCGCCGATGAAGATCAAGATGGCGATTACCGGTAACGGTCATTCGACCAAGCAACAAGTGGCCGGCATGCTCCAGCGTTTCCTCCACATCCCCGATGAGCAGATGCCCAAGAAACTGGATGCTACCGATGCACTCGGTATCGCTTACTGCCATTTTCTGCAACTCGGACTACCCGTGTCCGAAGGAGGTGCCAAAGACTGGACAACCTTCGCCAAACGCAAAGGGCTGACCGACAAAGGTCTCACCGGACCCGCTGCCCAACTCGCCGCTGCCCTTGCAACCGTTAAAAAATCAAAAAAATAAAAAAATCTATCCCTAAAATTTGGTAGTGTCAAAAAAAAGCAGTACCTTTGCAGCGCCAAATGACGAAATGGCTAAATGAGTAAATAAATGACAAAATGGTAAATAACTAAATCGTAAATTGCTTTATGGCTTACAAAATTTCAACCGATTGTATCGCTTGCGGTACCTGTATCGATGAGTGCCCGATGGGTGCTATTTCGGAAGGCGAACACTATTCCATTGATCCGGACGTTTGCACCGAGTGCGGTACTTGCGCTGATGTATGCCCGAGTGGCGCTATCAGTCTCTAAAAAAGCGATTTTTTTTACCCAAAACGGGTGTTTTTGGAGGGTTTGCAACGGTAAACCCTCATTTTTTTGTAAAAAATGCTACCTAAACCTTGCAAATATGAAAAATTTTTTGTAATTTTGCGCCCAAATTTCAAAATTTGGCTAAAAATGGAGAAAAAAGACGTAGTAATTGAGGAACAACAGGAACAAAGAGACCCGCAAGAGGTCATGTTGGAGTCCTTCTTCCGTATCCACGATTTTCTCGTGGCGCACTCGTTTATGCCTATTCGTCGTCTGCTGATGGACGAGATTGATTGGAACGAACGCCTGATTGCTATCAAAGGCGGTCGTGGAGTGGGAAAAACCGATTTCCTGCTTACCCGAATCAAAGAACTCGAAGCGGAGTGGGCAGCCATTCCGGACCCCATCGTCAAAGGCAAACGTAAACCGAAGCGCCTGCATTCGGAGATTCGGCCGTGTCTCTATGTCAGTTTCAACGACTTCTTCTTCACCGAGCATACCTTGCTCGAAGTGGCTGCTGCGTTCGTGAAGCAGGGAGGACAGTACCTTTTCTTGGACCAATTGTTCAAGTATCCCGGTTGGTCACGTGAACTCAAACGTTGCCATAGTAAGTTCAAAGAACTGCATATTATTTTCTGTGCTACGCCTGTCATGCCGATTGATGAGGACAATAACGACCTCAAAGATATTGTGGCTACTTATAATCTTCGTGGCTTCTCCTTCCGCGAATACCTCAACCTGCAGACCGGACTTCGTTTCCGTTCCTATACGCTCGAAGAGGTCATGCAACGTCATGCCTCTATCTCGCATGAGATATGCGAACGCGTCAAACCGCTCCAGTATTTCAAGCAGTACTTGGCGCACGGCTACTATCCTTCGTACCTGGAGAGTAAATCCTTCGAAGCAGCCTTGCTCAAAGTGATGAATTCCCAACTCGAGGTGGACGTGCTTATGATCCAGCAAATCGATGTGGCATGTCTGCATAAACTGCGCAAACTGCTCCATATATTGATGGAAGACGCACCCTGTGCCCTCAACATCAGTAATATATCCGAATCCATCGGGCTCAGCCGGGCTACCACGATGAACTATATCAAGTACCTCAAGGATTCCCGACTGATCAACCTCCTTTATCCGGAAGGAAGGAATTTCCCGATGAAACCGACCAAGGTCTATATGCATAATACCAACGTGGCACGCATGAATTTCACACGCGACATCGCTCCTATAGATCTGTATGAGACCTATTTCTATAACACCGTACACGGTTCGCATAAGGTGAACGCTACCGATCGTAGCGCCATGTTCATCGTAGATGGTAAGTACTATTTCGATGTACGCGAAGCATCGTCCATACGCGACACCATCCGTCCGACGGCCGTTGGCGATTTGGAAACCGGTCGTGGTAACCAAATGCCGCTCTGGCTATTAGGATTCTTGTATTAGTCGGTATCCCGGTATACCGGAATCCCGTTATCCCGAAAAAACAACAATAAAAAATTCAACAATACACTATGTCTAAAGAAAAGAAATTTATGACCATGGATGGTAACGCAGCTGCGGCGCATGTGGCTTACATGTTCACCGAGGTAGCTGCTATCTATCCTATCACGCCGTCGTCTCCGATGGCAGAGAACGTGGACGAGTGGGCTGCCG